>Ga0115848_100179_pt1 | contig 20942 bp, 16 predicted proteins | sample InSIn3gowninarea_FD_83862 | JGI IMG/M metagenome (GOLD analysis project Ga0115848, IMG submission 83862) | reverse complement strand
GGATGAGAGTGAGCACATATTTCGCTTGGAGGGGAAGGGAAGTGAGCAAGTTAGGGAAATTGGATCTCGGCGTGGGTACTTTTGTCCGGCAATATAAGGAATAATGTTAGGGCGAGAATGGCAGGTGTACCGACAACTACTTCACTCAAGGATCATGTTGTGTTGATGTTATCACATTGATTATGATTCTGCAAATTGCATTGCTTCTTGTTTCCATGATGGTAGTATAGATTTGTGCGAAGTGATAAGTGGTCGATAGGAATATGCATTGTGCCCCAAAGCAGAGATTTTGAAGACGCTGCTCGGCATGATGGTACAAGGGGTGTGATAGAGGAATTATTGTTTATGTTCATTCTGCTTCTCAGTGAGAGTGATAAGACATCCTCCAAGACCAGCCTGACGGAGTGACCTTGAAACAGCCGTTCGTGCCCTATCAATCTCACCTCGTTAGGTGCTCATCTGCGGGATCATCTTATACTCCACAAACTCCTCGAATACATGCCGCATAGCCTCGATGGTGTCGACATGCCCATGCCAGCCGTGATGACGCGCCTTGTCCATGCTATCGCAGAATATATCAGCAACAAAACAACGATATCCACAGGTTCTAGTAGGCTTACCTCGTGGCCCACGACCACGACATGGTCAGTGAGAATTGTAATGCTGCAAACATCCCATCTCCGCTAGCGAACGGATCCATTTCGAGTTTGTGTTCTTGCTTCAGCTCTTCCCAGGCATGACGGACGTCTTCTTGTTTTGCCCATTCCACGAGATTGAAGGTTGAGCGGCAGAGACCTTTTGGGCCATAGCTATTGCAATTGTCAGCACTGAGGATACCGAGCTGATTGCGTCCGAGATGACATGAACTTACCCTCTCGGTCTCAATGGCATCTCTACAACTTCATACTTGCCCGCGTCCTCCTCTACTGGCGGCTTCCACTCCATTCCGCCAAACCACTTAGCCACGATCGGCCAAGCCTTGAGCCAGGTAAATTCGCAATCGTCAACGATATTGAAGCGTTGCCCCTTGGTCCCTTCATCTAGAACAAGCCATTCATGGAATAGCGAATTCAACACGGCAGAGGACATGGGCATTATCTTTTCCCATGCCGGTGTATCACCCGGAAAGGCTAAAGGACGACCTAGCTTCCGTTGCACTGACGCATATACTGCCAGTGGGTAGAAAGTCGTCATATCAGATGCTTTGACTGCGCCTAGGATCCTGTAGGTAGAAGAACAAGAGTGTTAGCAAATGACCAGAGATCTAGGAGACGCAAGCCAGCTTCGAAGAAAGGTCACCAAACGTGTGGTTGCACCAGCATTTTCCTTTTTCTACCGACTACCGGACACATCGATGTGACTTACCAAGACGGCATAGTGACATTGTACGACGTCGCCGGGTGCGACTTGCAATAAGCCGTCAGAATGTCCTCCTGGACGTAGTAGAAGTTAGGTAGGCCGAGCTCAACGCGCGGATCACTCTCTTCGCACGGCACGTTGACAGGTCCATGATGGACACCATAGTTCTTCAGACCTGTCTGAAGGAGGATTCGCTTGGGCGTGATCGACACTTGGTCAAGTGCTGAGAGGAAATTCTGGAGAAGACGGCCTAAGGAGGTTGGAAGTTCAGCGCTCTGCTGATGATTGTACAGGGACTGCAATGAAGGAGCTGCATGTGATGGGGACACTGTCACTCACCATTGATTTCGGCAAGCTTTTTCGCGTATTCGAGGTTCGCAGAGCTGTACTTTCTCTCTCCTGCGCTCAGCTGTACGTATCCGAAGAAGAAAACGACGTCCCTTTATCCCTGTCCAGATTAGTGTGCTGAAGCAACCAGAATCCTCGAGAAAATTGTTTCTTCTTACGCTGTGACTCCTCGCTCCCTCAACGTTGTCGCAATCTCGCTCGGCTCGTGCAGCAGGTCTACGGGGACGTGTTCAACATTCGAAGCCTCATCGGTGAGTTGTGGCGATCTCCTCGACAATGCGTAGACTTTCTTCCACCTTTGCGGATTCTGGTTCAGTATGTCGATCATGGATTGGCCGGACATTCCACTGGCACCCACAACGATCGCTGTAAGACTTGAGGCCCGGTCACTGGAAGGGATGACTGGGAGGCCATGGTAGATCTCTTTGGCATAGACGGATGTGGTGCTGTTGTCTTCCATTTGAAGGGCCGTTTCATGAATTCTACTGGTAGTGTCGTACTCATGGTTGCAAATATGTAGTCAACGAGACAGCCCGACCTGGGGGGTGGTGCGGAGACGCCATCAACAATGTTTCTCCAATTTGTAGGTAATTGTTATTTTCCACAAACGAAACTGCCGAGGACGATCGTTGGATGAGAGCGATTAGTAAGGTGAACGGATTTAGCAAACATAATGTCTTGGTGTCGATTCATTGCTTTACGATTTCGTAATTCTGATGAAGAGACCTTGTCAACAGCGCATTGTACATTACCACGACCGTTACATTAACGGTTTCGCCCGGAGGTCGCGAAACGTTAAGCTAACCAATCAAAAATAGGAACATAAGTTTTCTGATGGCTATTATTAATGCCTTAGTCAGCTAGAGTAATTCCGCTGCCCCACCTGTATATCTAAGATCCAGTATGTATTTCCACGCAGTCCTCAGTACCACCATATCAATGGCATAATGAAGACCTCCCCCTATAGTCTCGCTATTTCTTGCCAAATCAATACCTAGGTATATTGTACGGTTAAGAATTCGTTTCTACTGCATCTCGTACCTGCTTGTGGACTGAAATGGCGGACCTTCCAGCCGCTGATACAGTGACGTCAAGTTGTCGTTTTACCCAAAATGTTTAGCATAAATAAAAGTACGGGACAAAGGTAGAATCACCTATTCCCAAAACGTGGAAACACTTTCTACAGATATACAATTGTACAGAAACGAAGTACCCAACACAACAAGTCAAGATGATTGAAGGCACTTCCAAGATCGTTATTACTGGCGGTGGTCAAGGTAAGAAAGAAAGATAGCCAAGAAGTTAAGACACAGTTATACATATATATTTGAATATCAAATCTGACTGAAACGAACTCAACAGGCATCGGCCGAGCACTAGCCCGCCACTTCGCCGAAAAAGGCCACAAGATCTTCCTCCTCGACGTCAACAAAGAAGGCGTCCAACACACCGCAGAAAAGCATCTCAAAGAATTCTCCGACCGCGTCAGCTGGGCCCACTGCGACCTCTCAGACCCAGAAGCCATCCGCAAGACCATCAAGACCGCAGCCGACTACCTCGGCGGCCGCATCGACTATCTCATCAACAACGCTGGCATTTCGGTGCCGTACTGGCCGGACAACAAAACTATGGAGGATCCGTCGACGCTGGATATGTGGAAGAAATACGTCGATGTCAATTTGACGGGGAACTTTGTGATCAGTCAGGCTGTGATTCCGTATATGAAGCGTGAGAAGTCGGAGGATAAGCAGAAGTTGCCGGGTTCGGCGGGCGGTGCGGCTGGACCGTGTATTTTGAATATCAGTAGTTTTCGAGGGTTGATCAGTGATCCGAATCAAGAGGGGTATGCGGCTACGAAAGGTACGTTCCCCTTCCTCATGTTTGAACTGGTTTCAGAGTGTTGCCGTTTTCGTGTCTAACATTTCTGACACAGCGGGCTTAAACGGTCTCACCACTGCTATGGCAGTCAGTCTTCAGCACTTCGGCATCAGAGTCAACGCCATCTCGCCAGGTAGAGTCAAGGCTACTCATGAGAACAAAGAAGCCGACGACAACGGCGATGAATGGGAAGTCGGTGACGACGATGTGGAAAAACATGCGACGAACAGAGCTGGTAGACCAGAAGATATCACCGAGGCAGCGGAGTACATGCTTGGCGCTGGCTTCACGACAGGCCAGAACTTGGTCATTGATGGCGGTGTGACGGTGACGAAATGACGGTTTCCTAGCCCATCCTCTGCCACCAATCGTTCAAGAACACTCCATATTTCTACCTCAGTACACCACATATCATCCACTTTGTTCGTTCGATTAGCATAAGTTTACCGCCATCTTGATGAGGTCAGATAATGAGATCTAAGATTCAAGCCATTATTAGGGAGCCTCGCAAGGCAGAAACATAAACCACTCTCAACGCTGCTAGTAACAAATCAGGAGGCATGGCACCAACTCGCAGGGGGGTGCTCATATGAGCGCAGCGAGCCCAGAGTAGTTGTCGAGAAGAGCGATCTATCGAGAACAATTTGGTTGCACGGACTCAGACGGGGAAATCAGGGATTTGTTCTCCATCTATCTTGGGCTCGATCATGCACGAGACAAGTTTGCTGGGAGAGGGTGCGCCAGAATAGGAAGAGATGGATCATGACCTTGAAGCAGGCCGCACAACTGCAACTTGACCTCAAATGTGGTCTCTATTCCAACGTCTGAGCCTCTGGGGTATTAAGTAACGGACGTCGCGAATAGGATGTTTGTGAATAGGAAGCAGGTCCTCCTCCATGGTCCGTGTACTGTACATAGTGCGGCTTGGGAATAAATTTGTACAAAAGGGTGAACATCCACCCGCGTGCCACATCGAGTTCCAACAACACAAAGTGCACCGCATAAATGCGTAGCATAACTGATGCACGGACTTGAGACGTTAAACATAGTTTCGGAGGCTGGTACTGTGCATACCTATGATTAAGACTCCCACCACCAGCAAAACCATCTGTTAATAAGAAAGGTAGAAGGCTAACCGACTACTCTACATCGCAGGGTCGCTGCTAAACTTGGAGAGGTCTGCGCCATAGAGCCTTCTGATTCGATAAATTCAGGGCCACTTACTCTCTAACAGTAAGCTTCACAATTTAGTGTTACGCATTAAATCTTTAGCGGTTCATTGAAAAGTGACGTTTCATCAAGTGCAACAGGTTCGTCCACAGAGACATACAGTAACGGGGTTGAATTCGCACGTTGATCATCTGTCCGAACGTAAACGACACGGTCATCCAATGTGGTAGCGAGATCACGATGTCGCCTCCAGACTCTCGATCAGAAATCCTTGCCCATTTGCGCTCTCAAATTAAGAATGGTCAACCAGTGGTTGGTGCTGGCGCAGGCACAGGACTTTCAGCTAAGTTCATCGAAGCAGGTGGTGCTGACTTGATCATTATCTACAATTCAGGACGCTTTCGTATGGCCGGTCGAGGCTCGCTCGCAGGACTCATGCCCTATGGCGATGCAAACGCCGTTGTCGTCGACATGGCTCGGGAAGTGTTGCCCATAGTGGATAAGACCGCGGTCCTGGCAGGTGTTTGCGGCACCGACCCTTTCCGAATCATGCCCAAATTTCTTCAACAACTCAAAGACATGGGCTTTGCTGGTGTACAGAATTTTCCTACAGTTGGTCTTATCGATGGCACGTTTAGGGCTAATCTTGAAGAGACGGGCATGGGTTATGACAAAGAGGTTGAAATGATCAAGCAAGCTCATGATCTCGATCTTCTCACTACACCTTATGTGTTCAACGCTCAAGACGCAGAGCAGATGACGAAAGCTGGTGCCGATGTACTTGTCTGCCACATGGGCTTGACTACAAGCGGGAGTATCGGTGCCAAGACTGGAAAGACGTTGGAGGATTGTGTTGACTTGATACAGCAGATGACAGATGCTGCGAAGAAGATCAATCCCGAAATTATGATTCTCTGCCACGGCGGCCCTATCGCCGAGCCTAAAGATGCCCAGTTCGTACTGAGTAAAACGAAAGGTATACACGGTTTCTTTGGTGCGAGCAGTATGGAAAGACTGCCTGTTGAACTTGCCATAACCAACATCACAAAGGACTTCAAGAGCTTGAAATTTCAAGATTAGGCAATAAACAATTGATTTCGGTGTTTCAAAAAACGTATGAGCGGCGCTTCATGTTCACATTCCACTCTACTTCCAAGTTGGTCCGTTCTGTTTCAAGCTCTTCCTCCTCTTCCTAGCAGAATCGAAGGTGTGATTCCAGATTCTGCGATACAGAAAATCGAATGGCGCTAGCCGGCACTCTGATGCTATCCGAGTGGATTTTCGAACAGAGCCTAAAACGTTTCTGCCCGCATTATTTGCTATTGTACAGTACTGCAAAGCTCGTGTGCACTCCGGCCCTAATCCAGAAGTTTGCTACATGGAAGTCTAGGCTTGTAGTGTGCGCTTTTTGCTGGATTATCAACCGAGCTCGGAGTGCCGAAGTACGGTTTCCGGCATAGTTTAACAGAATCAGGCAGATTTCCGGAGCCGTTATTTGACCACATCCAGCTGAGCTCAGGTTTCATAATCGGGTAATTCGCCACGAATTTGAAAATCCTCTCCACAACTTTTCAAACATTTCTAATCCTCCTTCCTATCTTCATTCATTGAGGTTCACCATTTCGGTATCTGGGACGTCGAACATCATAGGAGTATTACGCGCCACATTACTTACAAGACAACTACTAAATTATCTGCAGGTCTCTATTGCTGTGTAAGCTCTTCGACCATGAAGAAGCTTTCTTCCTTTCGCTGGGGTCTTGCACGGCCACCGTGATCAAGAGATGCTGTTACAGTACGCCAGATATTGATAAAAGCATGAGCCGGTGTTCGTATGTGGTTCTCTGTGTCTGAAACTTACCTGAGCTCGGTGACCTCTTGGTTTGAGTGTCGAAAGGGTTCAGGCAATGTTGGGCACATTCATCCACATGCGTTCTGAGATTATACGGCTTTGAACTTGATCAGGATAATTCCTGCGAAAGGATCATGCTTCTTCCCTACCCCAACTAAAACGTCCTCCTAACCACGGCAGGTCCCTACCAATCCAACCAGTTGCTCGACCTGACAGCCATCAATATATTCCTGAAGAGGAGCTATTCGCAAACTCGATAGGCGATCAGCAAGTGGCATTCAGTAAACATGAAGCCAATTGGTATGTATATCGACCCAGCAAATGCGATATGAGTGCTAAGTAGTACATCTCAGACGAAAAAGATGTTGCCGCCACGATCGTGCCTGATCATGCTCAAACATGGGATAAGAACGTCGAACGAAGACTCGTTCGCAAGACCGACTTCATTCTAATTCCATTGATGTGGATCGGCTACAGTCTTGTCTATTATGACAAAGCTATCCTGGGTGGTGCAACTGTTTTCGGTCTCGCCACCGATCTCAAGTTGCGCGTGGTCATTAACCCAACTTCAAAGACGCCGAAGGTCTCCACCGCACGTCTCAGCTGGGCTACCAGTCTCTTCTACTTCGGCATGCTCGCCGGGCTCTTTCCATTGACCTACTTGTTCCAGCGCTTCAGCATCGGCAAAGTTGTTGGTACAGTCGTGATCATATGGGGAATAGTCGAAATGAGCACGGCTGGCGTCACGACGTTTCGAGGCCTATATGCTCAACGCTTTTTCCTGGGTTTCACAGAGTCAATTGTGCCGACTGCTTTTCTTGTCGTAATCAGTGGCTTCTATACGCAGGCTGAGCAGACATGGCGACAATGTTTGTGGTACAGCAGTACTGGATCCATGACTGTCATTGGTGCACTCATCAACTATGGATTTGCACATATTGCACATGCCCATCTGAAGAGCTGGCAATATCTCTATCTCACGGCAGGTGCACTGACTGTGCTGTTTGGAATCGCCTTGTTGTTCCTACCTAGCTCCCCGGCTGATGCATGGTGGTATACTCCCGAGGAAAAGATCGTAGCAATCGAACGACTTCGCGAAGGTCAACTTGGAGTGCGATGCTCAAAGATCAAGATCTCACAGATCAAGGAAGCTATGCTCGATGTCAAGGTATGGATCATCACCATGATGATGGGTATCGCTTATATCATCAACGGCGCAATCAGTGGCTTGTAAGTGATTACAACCTCATACTCTCCTTTCTACATCCACTAACTCTCTACAAGTGGTCCACTGATAGTCTCAACCTTCGGCTGGTCCTCCTACGCCTCCCTCCTCTGGCAAATGCCCCTCGGCGGCATCTGTTTCGTCGGCATCCTGTTAGTAGGCTACCTCAGCCTCAAAATCCCAAACATCCGCCTCATCATGCTCGCAACCTGCTGCCTCCCCGTCATCGCAGGCTGCGCCATGATCTGGAAGAGCACTTGGTTCCACCACGCCGCCACCCCGATCGCCGGCTACACCATCCTCGGCACATTCGCGCCCGTCACCAGTCTGGTCGTCAGTCTCGGCATGGCCAATGTCGCGGGCAATTCGAAGAAGAGCTTTACTGCCGCGGCGACTTTCGTGTGGTATACTGTTGGGAACATTGTCGGTCCTCAGTTGATTGTTACGCAGACTGTTGGACAGCATTATCCGAGATTGTGGACTGCTGTTATTGTTTCTTATGCGCTGCTCGTCGTGCTCTCGGCTATTCTTTACTTCATGTTCAAGAGGGAGAACAGGAGGAGGGATATGCTCAATCTTGATAAGGAAGAGGCGGAACGGATTGCGTTTGATGACTTGACTGATAAGCAGAACCTGCATTTCAGATACGCTTATTGAAAACCGATGTCCGGTCGTGACGTTCTGGTCACGATTCGGGAACGAAACAGAGGTCGAAAACCAGGCGCAGCATTCACACATCACCATTACGAGCCAACAGGCTTTCCCGAAGACGAATTGCTGCTTAGTCGTGGCAGGCTGTTCATACAGTACACACAAGAAGGAGAAAAGATATATATCATCGTCTCGATCCACACTCCTTATAATTAGTCAATTCATTGAATTCTATCGTTACAATCTCGTTGACGTTCTTGAGTTTTCTGCTCTCGACTCGTCTTCCTGCATTTGCCATCTCCCTAATCCCTCCACCTGGATCGTACTGTAGAAACTATCACGTCCTGCAGAGTTATCTATCTCCAATCGAGACTTCGTGACTGTAGTGAGAACCCACGTCCCCAACCACGCCTTTCTTCTTCCTCGACCGGTCTCGCACCAAACCATCATCCACCACGTCCACACAGGCTTCATTTCAAAATTTTTAACGTTCTTTGCAGTCAAGACAATTATCTATCAAGAGGCCGCTGTTATCCAGCGCTGCTACATTGAAGCGTGTCATAGCCGCGTTGTGCACCTGCAGTCCGGTGGACAAGACGAGGAATGCTAACTTTGAGATAGGGCGAATAGATGGTGCGCAAAGACTTCAACAAGGTTGCGTGGATTAGCGGTCGTAAAAAATGCGGTGTAGAGTGCTGCTGAACGATTTTCGGGTGAATGGATTGATCGATTCGTGAAGCAATGCTGTATGTCGCTGATCAAGTAAGACTGGTCGTTGTTGCTGCACGGGCATGGCGGTACTTTGTCTGTAGAGCAGAGACGTCTTTGCGTTCGCTGTGCCGATGTGAATAACACTGAACATGCTCTTGGTCCGAGGCAAGTATCCAACCAACACACCACCGCTACGACACCACAGTCCGACAAAATCCACCACAAATCTCACCTCAACAACACCTACCTCCAACCCGCCAAAAACCCTCACTCACTAAATCACTCTTCCTTCCCATCCTTCCCCTCAAAGCTCCACCCATTAAGATACCCCGTGCCCGCAGTCAAATAAGTCGCAAACCCACACCACGCAAAATACGGCGCAATACACCACCCAGCCGTCTTATCAACCCCCCACCAAACACCCCCCAACCAACCCACCAACCCCGTCAAAACCCCCACCACCCCCAACGCCTCCACCGGCCTCCCCAGTCCAAAAAACAACGGCATAAACATCTGATTAACAGCCAATTGCACAGTATACAGCGTCGCGCCACGCCGTGTATCTTCAACCACACGTGGATTTAAGCTCGCCATTCCAGTGGTCCAAGCGCGGTGCGCGGCATAGCCCATTAGCGCGTAGAGCGCTGTCCATACGGGTGCGAAGATCCATGGTGGGGGGCGGAGGGGGGGTTGTTTCAGGGATGCGTATTTTGATTTTACGGTATCATTCTTCGAAAAGGTGTGACGGTCTGAGTTTGGGGCATCGGTGGTGGATTTTGGTGTGTTGCGCCCGGGTTGGGAGAGGAGGCCTTGGGCTAGACCGAGGCCTACGGGGAGGAGGATTGAGATTGCAGGGTTGGCGAATACGGATGCTGGGAGCGTTAGGGAGGGGATGTAGGACATCTTGTATGGTGCTGGTGCTTTGTCACGGTGGGTGAGAAGGTGGTCTCTAGATAGGTGGGTTGTGCAGGCTTTCGTTTGGAGTAATATTGTTCTTTGGCCGCAACTTGGACGTCATGTGCCGAGATTACCCGCGCCTCAGCTGACAGAGTTATAGAGTGTCGTGATTTACGAGGTGACTTTAGGCAATAAAATTGAAGTTATGGCATGACACTGGATACACTAACGCTATGTACGTCCCTGCCTCACAGTTGTACAAAACGTTATGCTAGACTTGACAATGATTAGAGTGCAGGTGCGGATCTTGAAGCTCGAAGCATATGCAAGCGTTAAGCAGTTATATTGAATAAAGGTGAACATGGCGTATGCATGGAATCTTTGGACACTCTATATATGAGCAAGCATCTCAAACCATTTGTAACGCCATTCATTATGCATCGTGCTATCCCTCCTTATCACGAATATGCAGAGGAGAGTCGTAAAGCTGTAACCAATGTGTAAAAACTGACCCCTTCCAGCCATGTCATATCAGCTCGCTCAACCCCGATAGCGAATCCATCATATCAACCGCTGGCCCACAAGCAAAGTAGCGCAAGTCCCTCCGGCAAGAAAATGTATGAATTGTAAACTCGTAAAGACAAAAAGTCAACATAGCACAAATACAATGGGTATCAGTAGCAATATGCAATCGACTGAGAACAAAGATGCGAGTAAAGGCAGAAATCGAGAAATCATGCATCCTCCTCAGCTAGCTTGCCTGAAGCAGCCTGAGTTTTGTTGTAGATGATAAGGTTAATTTCGTTCATGATAAGCTACCGCCAACGTTGACAACCGCCGGCATGGTATGGTAGTGGTGTAAGACAGGTGGTTGGTGTATATGTGTTTGGGCAGGCAGATCGTGATCGGACTGCCAGTGCTGATCCCTTAGAGCACTCAACCAGTTGTTGCCAAATCTGAGCCGAAGCTGTTCGACTTTATTCTTGTAATCGTCGTCCAAAATTCCGTCGGGCAGTCGTGGAGCCTCGTATTGGGGCAAGACTGTTTCAGGTGATGCAGACATCAGTATAGCATCTGTTTCGGATACTTGCTTCTGCTCCGTAAGGGAAGTCGGAGCAATTATGGCAAATGATGGCGTGTCAGGTGTATCTTCGTTATCAACAACCGTGACTTGCAAGGTATCGCTTGTGGAGAAGTCGACTATTCTGCGTCGGGATCCTTTCTTGTGTCGTGCTGAGGTCGTCAAGTCATCTTGACGTTCAAGCGGAACAGTTAACGACTTTTTATCTGATCCATCAATCATGCATACCAAATCCTGCTGGTTTTGCTTGATGACTATAAATGCCTGTGTGCCTTCGTCAGCTCTTCTGGCTTCGGTGAAGGATGCTCGTGAGTGCTCAGGCTCGATCACTCGTTCAATCAATTGCTTTCGCTCAATATATGATGGGGATTGGTCGTCCACCACAATGTCCTCCACATAGCCGGGAGTCCTACGAAAATGATTCATGATCCTTATGCGATAGTCGGCAAAACTTCTGGTCAAGGGATTATGCTTAATCCACAGCCTTCGAAAATTCGGTAGTTGAGTTAATCGTGCAACTTCGTCAGGATCTGTTATGTCGTTGCCCTGTATGTGCAAATTTTCGAGCGACTTTAGATGCTCGATGCCTGCCAGAGACTGCAGACGATTTGACTTGAGCTTCAAGGTGGTCAATGAGTGGAGAGGATACTTCGCAAGCGATTGTAGAGAACTGATCAGGCAATTCGAAAGGTCTAATGACACAAGGCGTGCAAGTTTTGTGAGGCTGTCTGGTACTTCTACGAAACAGTTCGACGATAGATTAAATGATCTGAGTGTGGGCATCAGAGGCGTAAGGCTTCGTTCGGGTAGGTGAGTAAGTCCATTGTCTGAGAGCGACAAATAGACGAGTCTTTGCCACTTCGAAGAGGGAAGTACGTTTTGGTTCGTATTCATAGACGTACCATCGGTCCGGCTAGAACTTAGCAAATTGTCAGTCGAGCTTCCCGATCCAGACCGTTTGCCTTTCATTGAGTATGTGCGGCAATGACGGTAAGAACTCCCTGGCCGAGTTGGAATCGGTCGTCTTGGAGATGCTCCATCATGCCCCACTTCTCGCGTTGCTTTGCTTTTGGTCGGTGTAGTCTCCAATCCAAAATCCTCTGTGCGCGGTTGTGCCACAGGTGAAGTGCCTGGCGTCACGTTTCGTGGAGAGCCTGAGTCCAACTGTGACCGAGCGTAATCAGCTCTTGGAGTTGATGGTACCGACCAGGATGGTGTAGATGGTGCATCGTACAGCGAACGGTTCGACCTCCGTCTGCGTCGCTCTGCGTCATCCAACACAATGTTCGTGAGCAGGTCGATCGGGTCGTCCACTTTGCCACGCTTGATCGTTAGCAGACGCAATTGTTCCGCCAATCGATCCCAGCCATAGACATTTCGAAAATCAAGATCGATGATTTCTAACTGCTGTAGATTCTTGAATGCGAAGAGCGGAACAGCAGTGTCGAATGGAAACTGCTCATATCCCTTGATGAGAGGAGTCCGGTGGTCTGGTGTCAGACGAAGAGAGGGTAGTTTTGTAAAGGCTCCGTAAATGTACTTCAAGTCGTTCTCGAGTGCCACTTTAGCCTTCTCACTTTTCGAACTGTTCGACAGACCTATGTTTGACCATAGAGCGCTCATTCCGGACATGACGCTGCGCACACTGGACACTGAGTGTATTGAGTCGGCGTCGCTGCGGCCCTTTGACACTTGGTGTGTTTGCAGGAAAGAGATGTAATTTGCCGGAGAAGCGTCGTTGTGTATGCTCTCGATGCGTACATTCATGGGGCCGACATTCACATCTAGCTCCTCGATTCTCGAGAGGAGGTAGAATAGGTGATGAGGAGTCAAGGTTAGCTGTACAGATTTGACATTGTGTGATCGAAAGCCGAGGCTGGCCAAGGACAACGCTGCTGCGAGTGAACTGGTGGAAACCTGATTGGTGATACTCGGGTTGATAGGTGTAGCTGGCGATGGAGGACCCTGTGAGGAGTTCCGACGTTGGACACTCAATTGCAGACTGTTTGCCAAAGCTTTCTCGTGCTGCCGAATGAACTGTGCTACAGCCTAAAAACCTCGTTAGTCTGGCCGCAAACGGGAGATATCAAAATGATAGGACGAGCTCTCCAAGGAGTTGAACATACCCTTACGAATGGCTGACCCTCCTGGGATTGTAGAGATTCCATGTCTATTTGCTGAATGTGTTTCAAGTCGAGGTGAGACTTCTATCTGCGATTTTATCCCAGTGTGTCAAAGATTAAATGTGCTCAAGTCTGTTTCCCGTCCAATTCATAACATTCGTTTTACCTAGAACAATCGACACAACCGTGGCGCAGCCATGCCTGCCAGGTTACCGAAGACTACACCTTCGGAAGCGCAGATGTTTTCAATACCGCCTCCTATCTTTGCACTTGATATCCTCCAGGTAAATCTTCTGTTGCTTCAAGCAGTAATTAGGTACGAATCAGGTATCACCCGGCTTCAAACAGATCGTAATGCTGGATGGAGTTTAGAAGTGATCCTCCGAAGACAGAGAGGGGGAGAACGACGAGGCACGATCAATATCTCAGGAAGGACTGGCTTTTTGAAAAGGACAGGCAAGTGTAGAAACAACCACAACAATTTTGGTATACAAGTCAAGGATTTTGATGGTTTAGAGCTGATGGACGAAGCAAAGAAACAGTCTAGTCCCTCACATGCAAAGACGGCAATAGCAGTGGGGGTCACTGCTGCAAAAGAGAGGCAGGCGCAGGAAGAGCGTGTGGTTCGGAGGAGTGAAGAATTGTGGTGAGTGGTGGTAATCCCGATAGCGTCCATAAGCGCGCCTGCGAGTCAAGCCTGCAGTGTCCACAATGGAAGGCGACATGTGCTGCAGGTGATGTGGGATAGTAACATTGAAGTAATTTAAACGACAGATACGGATCTCACAGCCAATTCTCAACGGAGTCTGACCCATCTACCACCCACGGTATCAGTAATTACAATGGGGGCAATCTTGCTTTGCTCTGTAATCCTGACCACACACATTCGTCTTCTTTACCCATGTTTGGAACCATCCCACCATTTCAACCGCTAATCTTATGCCTGTTCAAGGGTCTGAGCTTGAGGCTCCAGCAGCTAGACGAATCACCAGCATCCATCTGGCCATGGATTGGCTTTCACTTGTGGTACAGCATTCTCGTCAAGTGAGGGTGATCATAGCCGGCCACAACAACTTACTCAGGCGACTGATCCAGTCACGAACCAATTCCACCACATAAACCTCGAATGTCGGTCCTGAATCCATGAAGCAGACAGACGCCATTCGTGATGTCGTCAGCAGATCTTTGCAAGAAGTTGTACGACCATTTCCCAAGACTAAAGTCCCTCCTAGGGGTTCACTGCAGGCCTCTGAGGTCACGGCTCCAGCAGGGTGTGGGAGGTTGGTGCACGTATCACACTGGGTCAGATGAGCTCTACAACATTATGCCAAAGCACCTCAACCATGTACAGTACATGCCCTTCTAGGTTCATGGGTAAGTCTATTGCTTACTTGTCATGCACGGTGAAAAGTGACATCTTCTGGACCGGCCTTTGTGAAGCACAACAGAAGCAAATAGTGGTTACTTCCTGAGCCTATCAAACAACCATGCTCCCTCGTATTCTAAGCAACAATCTGATCTCGGGAGTGCCCCGCACACCGTTTTTACTCATTTGAGCTGGAGATTCAGCTCCACCAGGTCGAGTCAATCGGAAGTGTATCAGCTAAGATGGGTACCTATTGACATCAGTAACACCTTCAAACAGATATCCGCGTCACAGGAGGCAGATCCTGTAGCCACAATCTTCCGACTTGAGAAGTCATATGTTTCTCATGTGCCGCTTTCTTCAATCGCCGCCGAGACCTTTTTGAACTGGTGATGCATGACAAAGGTTAAACTCCACCACAGCGGTTGCCTAGCGGGACGGTAACACCTAGCTAATGCAGATGATCAGGAAATTAAGTTCGATATGGATGATCGTGCGATATCGTAATACACACCCACTTGCACCTCAATTCATCATCACGAATATTTTATCCTAAGGCGCTGTGTGGTACAGGTATCCATAACGGAGCAACATCGAGAAAACCATGGCATCTCATCTGCTCCGCTCACATGAGCTAGAAAAGAACTATATTGTGGTTGTTCGCAACCATAACGATAACCACAACCGTCCGTCCTCGAGTTAAAACTGCTTATGGGTCTCACAAGTTAACCAAAATAGCATTCAAAACACCAAAACATACAAAACCAGGCCAGCATCAGGCCTTCCTAGTCTGTCTGGATGCCGAACCCATCCCAGACACTGGCAATGAGCTGCACCTGACCTCGCCATCCTGTTGTAGCTTACAAAGATCACGCAAGAACAACATGATCCATGCCTGCACTGCCTGCACTGCGCGCCAACCCCACGATACGGGGTTCTGTCAAACATCTCGTGTCACCAGCAGTCAGCTCGCTAAACATCTGACCCGCACGCCAAATCAGCGTACCAGCAGAATTGACATACCACACCATGCCACATGTCTAACAAACTGGCCGTAACGATGCTTCCCAAGCCACCCCTCGTTGGCTTCAAACAGTACAAGTGCACAATAATCCACCGGCCATTTCGCTGTATGCTATCAAGATGCATGCCTAACTCCATACCACCAAAACGTGACAGGCCATGCATGTGCTTAATCCTTAACCATCCATTCAACCAACGCAAAGCCATGCCTCAAGCTCGTATATCTCGCAAAGACGACACCGGTTCTACTGTATACGGTACAGTACCTCTGGCAATCAATTTCAGCAAGCACCCTAATCGGAACACGACATGATGCAATACAATACATGCAGTCGCATAGAATCAGAATTAGTCCCCGAACAACACCACAACACCATACAAGTGAGCTACATGTACCTTGCTTCTGTCAGTAGCATAGCGTACAGTACACAGATCTCAAACTCCTCCTTATTCCCCTCCTCTCCCTCTCAAAATCCATCCCTATCCCAGAAGTCCGAACACAAGCATCCCATCACTCACAATGCAACTACAGTACAGTGAATTCACAACCACCTAACCGACCAACCAATGAACTCACCACACCGATCTTGTGTCCTTGTACCACAGGGATCAACCTGGATCACCAGATCAAGTACACACAGCACACGCAGGACAACAAACTTCGCCCACAAAGCGGTGAACAACACTCGTAACTTGAAGTTTCCATTGCATTCCAGCATTGAGAGAAAGCATATGCGGACCTGCTGTGTTCGAATAACGTCCAGGAACGTGGGTAAGTATTCTGTACATGTACATGTATATTGTCTTGCATAGCCCTCGCGTTCATGCGGAAGAATACCTAAGGTAAGTACTGTGTGAAGAACTTGGCCCGATGGTTAGGCTCTGTGCTTTGCTTTGCCTGAAGAGCTAAGGTGCCGTATGCACGCTAGGGGTAGAAGTGTTTGTGCTCGGTGCTGTATCCAGTAGTGGGGCAAACCTTTGTTGTGCACGCACCCTGGTTCGTCACTGCGTTTCTCTTCCCCCACCCCCCACCACACCGAAACCTGTGTGTGTGTTGCCGATACGCATTTTGCGAGCATGCAGAGAATTCGTGCAGGGGCAAGGTTTATCTGTTCTACCTAATCACTGTTCTGTAGGACCGACACTACCTAAGAAGCAAGAGGGTACCGGCGACAAATTCACCGTTGTCCACAATTTAATGCGAACATACCTCCTCCGTTCTAGACCAGTCTTCTCAAAGTTTATGCCGACTTGAAACTTCTATTCGGTCCTCTTTTATACAGTAATAACCCTGTCTACATTTTCCATCGTGCTTCGAATTTGCTAGGAAACCGTCATTTCGTCACCGTCACACCGCCATCAATGACCAAGTTCTGGCCTGTCGTGAAGCCAGCGCCAAGCATGTACTCCGCTGCCTCGGTGATATCTTCTGGTCTACCAGCTCTGTTCGTCGCATGTTTTTCCACATCGTCGTCACCGACTTCCCATTCATCGCCGTTGTCGTCGGCTTCTTTGTTCTCATGAGTAGCCTTGACTCTACCTGGCGAGATGGCGTTGACTCTGATGCCGAAGTGCTGAAGACTGACTGCCATAGCAGTGGTGAGACCGTTTAAGCCCGCTGTGTCAGAAATGTTAGACACGAAAACGGCAACACTCTGAAACCAGTTCAAACATGAGGAAGGGGAACGTACCTTTCGTAGCCGCATACCCCTCTTGATTCGGATCACTGATCAACCCTCGAAAACTACTGATATTCAAAATACACGGTCCAGCCGCACCGCCCGCCGAACCCGGCAACTTCTGCTTATCCTCCGACTTCTCACGCTTCATATACGGAATCACAGCCTGACTGATCACAAAGTTCCCCGTCAAATTGACATCGACGTATTTCTTCCACATATCCAGCGTCGACGGATCCTCCATAGTTTTGTTGTCCGGCCAGTACGGCACCGAAATGCCAGCGTTGTTGATGAGATAGTCGATGCGGCCGCCGAGGTAGTCGGCTGCGGTCTTGATGGTCTTGCGGATGGCTTCTGGGTCTGAGAGGTCGCAGTGGGCCCAGCTGACGCGGTCGGAGAATTCTTTGAGATGCTTTTCTGCGGTGTGTTGGACGCCTTCTTTGTTGACGTCGAGGAGGAAGATCTTGTGGCCTTTTTCGGCGAAGTGGCGGGCTAGTGCTCGGCCGATGCCTGTTGAGTTCGTTTCAGTCAGATTTGATATTCAAATATATATGTATAACTGTGTCTTAACTTCTTGGCTATCTTTCTTTCTTACCTTGACCACCGCCAGTAATAACGATCTTGGAAGTGCCTTCAATCATCTTGACTTGTTGTGTTGGGTACTTCGTTTCTGTACAATTGTATATCTGTAGAAAGTGTTTCCACGTTTTGGGAATAGGTGATTCTACCTTTGTCCCGTACTTTTATTTATGCTAAACATTTTGGGTAAAACGACAACTTGACGTCACTGTATCAGCGGCTGGAAGGTCCGCCATTTCAGTCCACAAGCAGGTACGAGATGCAGTAGAAACGAATTCTTAACCGTACAATATACCTAGGTATTGATTTGGCAAGAAATAGCGAGACTATAGGGGGAGGTCTTCATTATGCCATTGATATGGTGGTACTGAGGACTGCGTGGAAATACATACTGGATCTTAGATATACAGGTGGGGCAGCGGAATTACTCTAGCTGACTAAGGCATTAATAATAGCCATCAGAAAACTTATGTTCCTATTTTTGATTGGTTAGCTTAACGTTTCGCGACCTCCGGGCGAAACCGTTAATGTAACGGTCGTGGTAATGTACAATGCGCTGTTGACAAGGTCTCTTCATCAGAATTACGAAATCGTAAAGCAATGAATCGACACCAAGACATTATGTTTGCTAAATCCGTTCACCTTACTAATCGCTCTCATCCAACGATCGTCCTCGGCAGTTTCGTTTGTGGAAAATAACAATTACCTACAAATTGGAGAAACATTGTTGATGGCGTCTCCGCACCACCCCCCAGGTCGGGCTGTCTCGTTGACTACATATTTGCAACCATGAGTACGACACTACCAGTAGAATTCATGAAACGGCCCTTCAAATGGAAGACAACAGCACCACATCCGTCTATGCCAAAGAGATCTACCATGGCCTCCCAGTCATCCCTTCCAGTGACCGGGCCTCAAGTCTTACAGCGATCGTTGTGGGTGCCAGTGGAATGTCCGGCCAATCCATGATCGACATACTGAACCAGAATCCGCAAAGGTGGAAGAAAGTCTACGCATTGTCGAGGAGATCGCCACAACTCACCGATGAGGCTTCGAATGTTGAACACGTCCCCGTAGACCTGCTGCACGAGCCGAGCGAGATTGCGACAACGTTGAGGGAGCGAGGAGTCACAGCGTAAGAAGAAACAATTTTCTCGAGGATTCTGGTTGCTTCAGCACACTAATCTGGACAGGGATAAAGGGACGTCGTTTTCTTCTTCGGATACGTACAGCTGAGCGCAGGAGAGAGAAAGTACAGCTCTGCGAACCTCGAATACGCGAAAAAGCTTGCCGAAATCAATGGTGAGTGACAGTGTCCCCATCACATGCAGCTCCTTCATTGCAGTCCCTGTACAATCATCAGCAGAGCGCTGAACTTCCAACCTCCTTAGGCCGTCTTCTCCAGAATTTCCTCTCAGCACTTGACCAAGTGTCGATCACGCCCAAGCGAATCCTCCTTCAGACAGGTCTGAAGAACTATGGTGTCCATCATGGACCTGTCAACGTGCCGTGCGAAGAGAGTGATCCGCGCGTTGAGCTCGGCCTACCTAACTTCTACTACGTCCAGGAGGACATTCTGACGGCTTATTGCAAGTCGCACCCGGCGACGTCGTACAATGTCACTATGCCGTCTTGGTAAGTCACATCGATGTGTCCGGTAGTCGGTAGAAAAAGGAAAATGCTGGTGCAACCACACGTTTGGTGACCTTTCTTCGAAGCTGGCTTGCGTCTCCTAGATCTCTGGTCATTTGCTAACACTCTTGTTCTTCTACCTACAGGATCCTAGGCGCAGTCAAAGCATCTGATATGACGACTTTCTACCCACTGGCAGTATATGCGTCAGTGCAACGGAAGCTAGGTCGTCCTTTAGCCTTTCCGGGTGATACACCGGCATGGGAAAAGATAATGCCCATGTCCTCTGCCGTGTTGAATTCGCTATTCCATGAATGGCTTGTTCTAGATGAAGGGACCAAGGGGCAACGCTTCAATATCGTTGACGATTGCGAATTTACCTGGCTCAAGGCTTGGCCGATCGTGGCTAAGTGGTTTGGCGGAATGGAGTGGAAGCCGCCAGTAGAGGAGGACGCGGGCAAGTATGAAGTTGTAGAGATGCCATTGAGACCGAGAGGGTAAGTTCATGTCATCTCGGACGCAATCAGCTCGGTATCCTCAGTGCTGACAATTGCAATAGCTATGGCCCAAAAGGTCTCTGCCGCTCAACCTTCAATCTCGTGGAATGGGCAAAACAAGAAGACGTCCGTCATGCCTGGGAAGAGCTGAAGCAAGAACACAAACTCGAAATGGATCCGTTCGCTAGCGGAGATGGGATGTTTGCAGCATTACAATTCTCACTGACCATGTCGTGGTCGTGGGCCACGAGGTAAGCCTACTAGAACCTGTGGATATCGTTGTTTTGTTGCTGATATATTCTGCGATAGCATGGACAAGGCGCGTCATCACGGCTGGCATGGGCATGTCGACACCATCGAGGCTATGCGGCATGTATTCGAGGAGTTTGTGGAGTATAAGATGATCCCGCAGATGAGCACCTAACGAGGTGAGATTGATAGGGCACGAACGGCTGTTTCAAGGTCACTCCGTCAGGCTGGTCTTGGAGGATGTCTTATCACTCTCACTGAGAAGCAGAATGAACATAAACAATAATTCCTCTATCACACCCCTTGTACCATCATGCCGAGCAGCGTCTTCAAAATCTCTGCTTTGGGGCACAATGCATATTCCTATCGACCACTTATCACTTCGCACAAATCTATACTACCATCATGGAAACAAGAAGCAATGCAATTTGCAGAATCATAATCAATGTGATAACATCAACACAACATGATCCTTGAGTGAAGTAGTTGTCGGTACACCTGCCATTCTCGCCCTAACATTATTCCTTATATTGCCGGACAAAAGTACCCACGCCGAGATCCAATTTCCCTAACTTGCTCACTTCCCTTCCCCTCCAAGCGAAATATGTGCTCACTCTCATCC
>Ga0115848_100176_pt1 | contig 21037 bp, 15 predicted proteins | sample InSIn3gowninarea_FD_83862 | JGI IMG/M metagenome (GOLD analysis project Ga0115848, IMG submission 83862) | reverse complement strand
AAAATATTATGAGTAAAGGTTATATAGAAAATTAAATTGAATTTCTTTAATCTACATACAACATGATGTTAAGATTGAGGAATCAACTCTTCTAGTAAATTATTTTGAATTTTTATAAATTAAAATGGAATTTGACCAATGCTTCTACACCATATTCCCAAGGAACAAATTGTTCATGGCTCTTGGCCATGAGATCTTCAATTGAACTGTGACTTTTCTATAATAATGTAGTAGTCATCCAAGTAGCATATGCTACTCAATGATTCTTCCATTTGACCAAGTACTCATAATACTCTTTGCTTTGTGTCTTCTTGATAAATCTTTTACCCAAAATCCTCTTTAGTTGCAAAGGCTATGCTACTGGGAATTATTTCTGCCACTAAATCTACTTCTTCTTATCCACAGGGGCTTCACTAGAGGAGCAATACCATACCAAATGCATTCATATTGGGGGATATATATTGAGTAAAAAATGAGATAATATATTGAGCATATAATAGGGGGTAAAGGGTTTTTATATTGGCACGTATAAAAAATGGAGCTAAAAGTTAATGAAAAATATAAAGGAAAATAAAGAATGTTAATGGAAAAATGGATACCTGCAATATCTAGTGAAAGTAGGGGTTTTTTAAATTGGGAAGGTGTATTGGGTTTGTATTGGTAGGGGGTTAAACAATGTGATTTTTGAAGGTATTTTCCAATTTGTAGTCAAGTTAAGGGTGGTATTGTTTAGTATGCCATGAACGCACGTGCTATGTCGGAGGCTCATTGAGTGAAGCCCCTGTGTTTTCACTGTCATCTGTTGGTTGGTCTATTTCATTTGGCTAATATTTATATAGGTTTGCAACATCAAATATGGGAGAGATGTCAATCCTTCATGGGAACTCTATCTCGTAGAAATTTTTTGAAAGAGAATTTTATTAGATATAATTTTCTTGAAATTTAGTTTATTATATTCTCTTCTAGGAAATATTTCCTTCCTCGAATGTGCTAGGATTAATTCGCCTAGTTCAAAACTTTGTTCTCTCCTTTTTCAAATGTGCTCTGCTCTTTTACTTGAGGCTGCTTTCTTGTATCTTTTGTTTCACCTACTCATGAATTTATTACATAGTTGTAGAAAATTCCTCTCCTTCAGCAGTTCTTTGTTTGTCTTGTCCCAAACTTTTGAGCTGATGTACTCCTCTACGATGCATTCCATATATGATCTATAATGAAATATGACATATACTTCTATTTGGAGAATTGTTATAGGTAAATTCTACTTGAGCAAACATCTAATCCCACTGTTTGGGATGCTCTCCAACTGAGCTTCTTAAGATATTCCCCAACCTTCTGTTAACTATCTTAGTTTTCCCAATAGTATTTGGGTGATAAGCTAAGCTAAAACTTAATTTTGTTCCGAGTTTTCTCCATAAAGTTCTCTAAAATTGCTCCAAGAATCCAATATCTCTATTCGATACAATGCTCTTGGGTACTCAATTCAGTGTTACCACTTATTTACAAATTCGGTTAACAATATGGGTAACATCACTGGTCTTAAAACAAAGAATGAAATGAGCCATTTTAAAAAATATATTAAACACTACAAAGATTGAATAGTTACCTTTTCGTCTTTTTGACAACCCTAACACAAAGTCCATGCTTATTAAATCCCAAGGTCTAGCTAAAATTGGTAGTTGGGTATACAAGCCTATGTTTTGACTCTTTCCCTTTCCATGCTACCAAATTTTGTGATTGTTCACAAATTTTTGAACATGATTCCTCATATTTGGTCAAAAATAAAAATGTTTTAGTTATTCATAGGTATTTTCATGCCCAAAATGTCCACCTAAACCTCCATTGTGTTTTTCTTTAATTAAATTTTATCACATTGAACATTTTTAAATGCAAAGTTGAATGTTTTTAAACAATAACCCATATTACAACATGTATTCAATCCATTTGCTTCTATCTCTGGTTGTTGGATTTTTGTATGCCTCATAAGTCACTCTGAAATATGCATAAACATCATACATTTCTTACATAAAATGATAGCCCAGTACCTGTATCTGTCTTTCTTGAATCATCAAGCTCATTCTGCTCAAGGCATGCTTGCCCACTAATATGTTGTAACAGCGCAGAATAAACATGTAATTAATTAGATTAATCAAGTAATTTATAATCAACATGTAATTATCAATTAATTAACATCAAAGTTCAAAACTATGAGTAGAGACACTTACTTGTGTTTTTAGTTGAAGTCGGCTAATTTGCAACAAGGTTTTGGGGATGACTCTCCACTCAACCTTAGGCTCAATTGCGCAAGGTCTTGCTACAACTGGCCACCCCTGAGCACTCAATCAGTGTACTACTGCCAGGGAATCCTTTGTCTTAGAACACTATTCTCCCAAGAGAACGAATGATAGAATCTTGGAATGATGGAATGCCTCCCATCTTCCTCACTATTTAATAAATAGAGCAAACATTGGAAGGGGAACCACATGCACACACTCCATGTGTCTACATGCAACTTTATTGCTTTCTTGTTTTATTTCTTTTTGATAGCTTTACTGATTTTTTTTATTATTTTCCTGTTTTATTTCTATTTATTTTTATTTAGAGTTTTAGTATGGTTATTTATTATTTCTTACTATTTTTATTTTTATTATTATTTTATTCATTGTTTATTATTTATTTTATTGTATTTTTTTAATATTATGGTTATTTATTATTTTTATTATTTATTATTTATTATGAAGGGATGGACATTACATACTCTCCTGCTTTAAGGAACTTCGTCCCGAAGTTAAGTTGAATTATTATTATTATTATTTATTATTTATTACTTCATGTTTGCCCGACACCCTCTGCTGAACTAGTATAACTAGCAGACATCGAAAGTTTCACAACATCCGGGAAATCTCAAGGAATCTTTGTCCTTTTTCCCACTTTCGGAACCAGACATAAGACTCCCTTGGTCTGTATCCTAGTCCAAGGCTAGCCCCAAGGCTCACACCTGACTCAGACCTCATCTGCCCCAAGGTAGGCATTCGGTATGGTACTCAATGACTCCGGGCATCTCGCAAGGCTGGCCCACTTCCTCCACAACTACTAAGGTGCATAGCTCTAGGCATTGAAGTCCTTACACCCCCACTAGACTTTGGCATCCCAATCCAATAACAGGGACCTAGCCTAGAACATCAGGCACTTGGCCTCCTCAAGATGGTCCCATAGCCCTTCAAGAGCTATCCATCAGGAGCTATACAAGACAAAGGAACCACTGGCATATGTAGTGCTGATTGAGTTTGTCCCCATCCCATATGGTGTTACTTATTCTCCCTCATGCGTATGGGCTTGCACGAGATCATCAAATGAACCGGCCCTCTCGGCTCATTTGTGGAGTCTTGTCAATCATCACACCTCAACATGCAACAATGAATTAGCTATACCATCATATATCATAGAAAATAATCCACATGCCAAGTCTTGCATGTCATTATGAGAACATTCATCATTGTGAACTGCATGCTTATGCATGTCATAAATTTGTATGCATGTTTCACCTCATGAAATACCATCATAGCTTATAACATGAACATATTGCATCAAAGATATATCATGACTTCTCATACTAAATGAACCACATGTGAATAACCTCATATTATAGCATAGTAATTCCTATGCATATCATATCCATCATGAGTATTCAACCTTAAATACCTATCATCGCGTAGTAAATGAATATTTCAACATAATAATACCTATGCATATCATCATCATCATAAGGATACACCATCCCTATTGTAATAAATATATAAATATGAACCACATGTGGATGATCACCCTCATACCATCATATCATGAATCATCATCAATATCAGAAACATCTCAATACTCATCAATTATAGAATAATACTCTATAAGCATTCTTATCATGAATCATCAGAAAAATCAATTTTATTTTATTTACAAACATTCAACTATGAACTAAGATTATTCAACATCCATCTAAGATCTATGTTATCTCATCAGTGTTATTAGTGTTATGTTTTCATTAAAATACCAATTACTTTTTCAATAATCATTTCCACTTTCTTCAACTAGGAAGTTGACCATTTACACCATAGGTATAATCATCTAAGTACATTGTTAAATTTCACATGAGCCTCATCATCTTGAGCCTTAATCTCTCGTCATATATTCTTCCTTTCGCAAGGAAATTCTGGTAAAATTCATTGTTAAGATATTACTAGTCATAAAATCATTATTTAAATCATCTATCTCAAGATTAAAATCCCTTGGTTTTACATCCATTTACCCTTTGGCTTACTGATTCCAATACCGCTATATGCAATTGCATATAAACACTAGGTCATCTTGATTTAATTTTATATCATGCTTAATTTACTTGCACGAGGGTTTGTTGATCCATGTTGACTTATACATACATCACTTAATAATTATCATTTTCATCCACAAAAATATTTTCTTATCTCGTCAAGTTCCTATCTCAATACCACTTGATTGCTCTATCATAAATTCACCCTTATTCAAGTTGGACAAGAGACCTATGCTCATTAAATAGTATCTTTATTTTAGATTTTGAAATAGTTGGAAACACTACTGCCATCATTGTCAATGAAAAATTTAAATGTGTGGTGTTATGTGGAAGCAACCTCTTTTAACGTTATGGGAACAAAACTTGATAAGTTTCTCTATGATAAGTCCTACTCATGAAACAATGAGTGAAAATCAATCAAGTACAACCTCTATTAATTGACTCTTACTTCTTTTGTCAATATTTACACAATCCTTCTCAAGGTATCCTTATAAAATTTCTAGCAACATTCCTTCCTATACGTCACTATTATTTTACCATTTAAACATCTTCCTCGTTTATCATCACTAATCTGAAAATTCTCAACTTGCATACTCTTACCGTTTTCTAAACGTTGTTTCATAAAATGAACAGTGCTATAATCAACTACAACCATTAAAGGTGTGACAGTGCTTCACTAATATAAAAGTTTATTAATTCAAGGTGTTGCTCACATAGCTCTATGTAGACAGCTTGTTTATCTCTAGCTACTTGTGCTTGTACACTTTATATTCCATTACAACCATATAACAAAGCGAAATTCTAAATGAGTCACATGATTTAAGGTATATAGTTTTGTTGTGACTCATTGGAAGGAGTTTTTGCAAGTGTTACTTTCATAAATTGGATAGCATGTTATTCAGTACTATTGATCTACATTGTCTCATTAAAGAATTTTTATTGCATTTCAGTCTTGCATTTTCTGGTTGAATAATTGGTTTAATATTAAGGGTTTCCTGATTGTAATTCATATGATGCCCTAAGTGTGAATATGACTTCCCCCAAATTTACTCTACTCTTTGACTGACTACATATATGCAGCCCCTCTATAATTGCTTCTACATTAATTCTCGTATGGCTCCTGTGAACAATGATTTAATGCTTGCAGGAGGACATATGGTCGTTGTGACCTTAGCGCTTCTACCTTTGCTATCTACCTTCTGCCAAGGATCTAAAAACCCTTGACTATTCACCCATGAAAATTATTGGAAATTATTTTACATAAATTGTTCCTTGTAGACCAATTTTTCAGATTCATATTTTGACCCAAAGTAACTAATACAAATTTAAAATCAGTAAAATTGATAATCCTCCAGAAATTTGGCCTACAGGTCCAAGGTAAATTCAGCACTCAAGGTCACTGAAAAATCTTCTTCCATCCATAGGAAACTCTATTTGGATGATATCCACAACTCCTTCAAATATGGTATTAACTTTCATTGAGTTTGATTTCTATTATTGGATTCTTTCATGTAATTTGGCTTGATGGAGTTGATAGTCCAAAATTCAATCTTTAGAAGAAAATCCCTTTTTAAAGAGCTTATGAGATGCAATATATTCCATAAAATATCTTTCAGAAATTTTGTGGATTCAATATGGATAAACATTAATGCCTTTGATGATCAAATCAATGTTCACCCAATGTATGATTTCTTGGATATAATTAGCTCAAAAGTAGTCATCTTCCAAATCTGAAATGCATTCTTTAAGAGGTCATATACAAGTTGTCTCATCGTCGAGACAATTAAGTGTTGAAGAAAAATTTCAGCTCTCTGGTTCAGTATTGAATTTTTCGGAGATGATGATATAGCCCTTGTGAATGTGGCCTGAAATAATAGAAATAACCCTTTCTTGTAGTAGGCTTCACCCTCTGAAAGATTGTAGTTACACAACTCTTGAAACTTTATTGACCCAATTTATGTAGCTTCCAATCTTACTTCGTCATATAAACTTCCCATGTAAGAGATATCTTCATCCAACAAAAAAGGAGGAGATTGGGTCTCTACTCACAAATGGTTATTGGTTGCTTTAGTGAGCCAAACTTGACCCATTAACCACCATACTCTTTGAATACATTTGATTCGGTCCTTTACTCTAGGTTATGTTTGAACATAAAACCATCTTGACCTCTGGAGAATGACAATGGTCATAGGTCACTCAAATTCAATTTCTTCCCTTTAATATAATTTATCGCTCTTCACAATCTAGTGAAAAATTTGTCCTTGCTTCACGCTTAGTCACACACTAGCTTGATGTACCTCCACTAGAAATAAAATATTAGTAGATTAACTCCTTGTACAGTGGGGAAACTCAAGAAGTTGGCACTCATAACTCGGTTAATAGAGAAGTCGATCTTGGAGAAATCAAATGCCTGCTCAGAACAAACGCGTCCTTTGCAAGTACAAACAACTCAAGAAAATGAGATTTCTATCAGTGGTTTTACCATGCAATGAGATTCTAATGAGAGCAGAGAACCACAAAGGAAAAGGCCGGTATCCAAAGCAGAGAAGAAATAAGAAAGGAGGCTCATTCCAATACTAATGCAAATATCAATCTGCTATCTATAAAATGGCACAATGATGCTTGAGAAAATCAATGAGGAACTAATGAATGCACCAAACTTTAAGTTATACCAACGTTAGTTTGTTGTCAAGAAATCCAATTTTTGTAGCTTATTGCCAAGAATATATTAGTCCTTAGATACCAAAATTCAATAACTAATTAAAGCAAAACTGCAATGTGATGTGAGTCACTAGATGATCCAATCAGTCCACCATGAGTTTTGAAATTATATGTCACACCAATGTTAAGTATACAGATTGAAATTTTGTGTTGTAGAGTGAAATATTTTGAGTATCTGTTTAAGAAATCATAACTTATGTTAGAAGAAAGATGTTAAAAAATTAAATGGACTACTTTTAACAAAATAAATCCTTAAACAAATTTATTGAATGTACCTTGAGATTCTTATGGCCATTAAATGATTACTCTAAGGGCTTTAAGAAATCAAACAACCAAAGAAATATTCCAATAGAAACACACCATAAACAAGAAGAGACACCGCCACTTGACCCAATACCGGATCGGATGACTGGGAAGGTTATCCCTTCCCAAAACACAAAATAAAATCATTTTATTAATAAGATGGCCCGCTTGCAAACGCACCCGCGAAGGCAACACCATATCAAACCTTTAGCAAATCTTTAATAGCTACTAGGTTTTACATTAATTAATTACAACATAAAGATCGAAACAAAACCAAGAAACTCTGAACAAACCTATTGGCTACAATACATTTTATCTATAATGATTTTAGCGCTTTGAATTCTTGACAAGAGGAGGAGCTTCTTTTGGTGACTTTGAACAAATGTGCACTTCATTTGAGGTAACCTTGTGGATCATATTTATCTGCAAATGGCTGTAACCTGGATGCTACACAAGGAGATTACACAAAACCTAAATTCCAAAGCTTTTTCTACTGGGTGAAATATTCCATGAAGCTAAACGCCCATCAGGATCATGCAAACCACTTTAAAAGCCAACAGAGGCTTCATTTCATTATTCAAACACTCTTATCACAACAGGCAGACGTGAATATGCCTGAAAAAATTACACAACATATGAACTTTCGTATTAAAGAACTCAGTATGCTCTTTTGCATAATCAATGGCCGTTCTTGCTTCAAGTAATTGTATTTGTATTTCATGCCACCTGTTTTCTTCATCGTGGTTATGATCATTTTATCTTGGTGCCTGGTATGCAGGATCTTCGATCCAGTTATCGACTTTAAAGAACACAAAGACTCGTGAGTCCCAACTGCCATTCGAACTTAAAACATTGTATGGCTGGCTTAAATTTCATTACACATCAATCTTCTAGGAGAATTTGATTTACATGCATAATACATGCACTATTGTTTAGATTGAAAATGATGTTTAGGAAAACGACTTGAATATGAAAACCATGAAATTTCGTTTTGCTATATTCAAGCATAAAAGTGCGAAATCTTGCCAGCTTATCACGGAAAATACCATGAAGCTTCAAATTTCGATTTAGCTTCTGAGTGATATACATACTTTCTATAATTAATTTATAATAGTAGTGATTGTAATCCACCCTATACCATGTGAATGTGAATATAAAACTGCCCTAGTTGCCTATTGCTTTGAATATAGACGATCAGAGATTGTGTAAAGAAGGACTCTGACAACGAAGCACTGAGGATGTATTCTCAAATGCAACGTGTAGGCTTTATTTATGCTGAATGGAATGAATGGTTTTACAACAGAAGGTTGTAGCGTAAAAAACTTATAATTAATTTTCTGAAACAGTTTCATTGATCCCCATAGAGGATACAAATCCATAACAAGTTCAATTCTATTGGAAAGACGCAGACAATAACGGAAAAATTGCTATAGTAGGAAGGATCTTTGACGTTGATTAGATAGTTCACAATGGTTAATCGATATAATGGAATTGGGGTCAACAAAATTATGTATTCCCGGAACTTACTAAAGAGTCTATATTTTTTTTTTACCACTATTGTATGAACGAGAATTATGTTGAACATATCCTCTCTTGACAGTTATGAACTGACAGGAACAAAATTCAGATGGTAAATTAAATGGTAAGTGGCATTAATGATAACTTAGATCAGATTTTCCCTTGTGATTGTATCCTTAAATTAGAAAAATCAAAACTGGTGAATGGATCGAAACAAATTTTCCAAATATACATTTTAAACATTTATCATATCATAGTCTCTCTACTTTATTGTGAACCCTAAGAGAAATATATATATATATATATTAAATTCCAACCAAAAAGAACTTACGTTTTTCTTTATTAGCTATCCCATTAGTTTGATTTAAAAAAATATGACCTGATCAAGTAACTTGACAAATACAAACTTCAAAGTAAGATGTTTCTTCCTGCGTTGTTTATCGGTGGACATAATATTTTTATACGCACACACAATTTCCTAACAAAATACAATTAGGCTGAAAATAGAACAAGCGTTGCCTTCTTTAAAAAGTTTGAGATAATCTGATAATTATGAAACATCCATCTCAACAAAGCCATAGCTCAGCAAAAGGTTAAAATACCTAGAAAAGAGGAATGGAATAACCATAAAAGGCATGTGGCCTCTTGGAAGTAACGATCCTGTAACTATCAAAACAAGTCGAGTTGAAAGAATCCCAACAAAACATTTTTTTTTTTAAAGACGCCCATAGGCCCTAAGGGTTGAACCTAAGCTTTGATACCATATGTAACAGCCCAAAATAAACATGTAATTAATTAGATTAATCAAGTAATTTATAATCAACATGCAATTATCAAATAATTAACATCAAAGTTCAAAACTATGATTAGAGACACTTACCTGTGATTTCAATTGAAGTCAGCTAATCTGCAACAAGGTTTTGGGACGACTCCCCACCCAATTTTAGGCTCAATTGTGCAAGGTCTTGCTACAACTGGCCAACCCCGAGCTCTCAATCAATGTACTACTGCTAGGGAATCCTTTGTCTTAGAACACTATTCTCCCAAGAGAATGAATGATAGAATCTTGGAATGATGGAATGCCTCACATCTTTCTCACCATCTAATAAATAGAGCAAACATTGGAAGGGGAACCACATGCACACACTCCATGTGTCTACATGCAACTTTATTGCTTTCTTGTTTTATTTCTTTTTGATAGCTTTACTGATTTTTTTTATTGTTTTCTTGTTTTATTTCTATTTAGAGCTTTAGTATGGTTATTTATTATTTATTACTATTTTTATTTTTATTATTTTTTTATTCATTGTTTATTATTATTTTCTTGTATTTTTTAAATATTATGGTTATTAATTATTATTATTTATTATTTATTGTTAAAGGATTTATTATTTATTATTTATTATTTATTATTAAGGGAGGGACATTACATATGTCTTAAAGAAAAAGTAAAACATTGTAGGATTTATATCCATTTAACATGCTTTTGGCTCAATTTTGGATGTTGCATTATTTATAGTAATGCATGGTTATCTTTTTAGAAAATAAACTCCCTTGACATTAAATAGTGCCTCCCTTTTTTGAGTGCTTGAACCATAACATAGAATTCCTTATCATAGAAAGAGTAATTACTTCTTTGTTCATTTAATTTATTGCTGAAATATGCAATTGGTTTTTCTGCTTGGCTCATCATACCCCTGATTACTTCACCGCTGGCATCACACTTCACTTGGAATGGTTTATTGAAATCTAGTAACCTCAAAACAAGTTGTTATGTAATCTTCTTTTTCAGCAACTAGAATCCTTCCTCAGCTTCAACAGCCCATCAGAATGGTTGTTTCTCCTTATTTATAGTCTCTATAATTGGTGCACTCATCTTGATAAAGTTTTTGATGAATTTCCTGTAAAAACTAGCCAAAATGTGAAAAATTCTTACCTCAAACACATTCCAGGGAGAAGGCCAATCTATAATTTCTCTTACCTTCTCAAGGTCCATCTCCAATCTATTTTTAGATATGACAAATCCCAAATAAAAAATCTTTGTTTTCATGAATGAACACTTTTTAAAGTTGATTAATAATTTCTCCTATTGCAAGTTTTTTAAAACATAACTTAAATGCCATAAATTCTCCTCTTTGCACTGACTATATACTATTATATCATCTAAATATACAATCACAAAATTCCTTATAAATTCCTTTAATACGTTGTTCATTAAGTTCATGAAGGTACTGGGTACATTATATACGAACCATTCATATAAGACATCATTGGTTTTAAAGGTTATTTTCCACTCATCCCCTTCTCTAATCTTCATCCGATGATATCCACTTTTCAAATCTACCTTAGAGAAATATCTATAAGCATCACTTAAGAAATCCAAGGAATCATCTATACGAGATAAAAGAAATCTATACCCGAATGTAATTTAATTTCTTTCCTTGAGTTTGTGCACTTTCTCGAACCATCGTCTTTCTTTGGGATCAACACCATTAGTAGTACGCATGGACTAAGGATTTCTATGATCAATCCTTATCTAGCTCCTTAGGGGTCATTCTGTAAGCAACCTTGTTGGGTAGAATTGGTCCTAGTATCAAGTCAATATGGTGACTTATAGTTCTTACAAGTGGAAATTCATTAGGAAAATCATCCACAATGATATCATTATATCCATTCAACATTTCTTGAATATCAATAGGAAAGTATGTAATTGTAGTGGTTGTAATAATTACTCTAGGATTATAAATTAAAGTATAATTTACCTTATTTTCTTCAACTTGCTACAAAAGTTCCTTCCTACTTAGCAACAAGAATTTTGGATCATTATTCCCTATTGTACCTTCTTCTTGCAATGGTACCAATGTATGATTTATGTCATCCTTTTGAAACTTGTATGTGTTCTTCTTCCCATCATGTGTAACATTCCTATCAAACTATCAAGGTTTTCCTAGTAGAATGTGGCACACATCCGTTGGCATGACATCACAAGGAATTTTCTCCATGTAGTTTCCTATTTGCAAGCCCACTTCACAATGTTCATTCACCAACAATTGATGAACTTTTTGAAGCCGAGACACCTTATACGGTGTCGGGTGTTTTGTCTTCTTCAAATTAAGTTTTTCCACCACTTTTGTGGAAACTAAGTTATTTATACTTATGTTGTCAATCACCACCTTACAACATTTCTCTTTGGCCTTGCAAGCATTCGTGAACAAGGCCTTTCTCTGAGCTGGTTCAATAGCTTCCTTCTCAAGCTTCAATAAAACTTTATTCAACAACAAAGACTCTCCTATATCAAGTACATTCTCTACTTCTTGTACTTCTTCTTCTCTTTCTTCTACTTTTATAATAGTAGCATTCCTCTAGCCTACACTTTCATTTTATAGGCATTCAAATGACTTGTGTCCCATCTTTCCACATCTGTAGCATCTGTATTATGTTATGTTGCCTTTACTTCCCCATCTAGAAGAACCTCTTCTACCTCTAGAGTCACTTCTTAATGATTCCTGTTGACTTGAGTTGGTATCTCCCTCTCTTTGCATTGTAGGTCTCCCTCTACTAAATTATTTTTCTCTTCCTCTAGCAAAACTTTTCCCTCTACCATACTTCTTCCTTGCAAGTTTTTATTCAGCTTTCAAAGAAAGTTGATATGTCTCCTCTACAATTTAGGAGAAAATAGATTGATCTCATCCTAGATATCCAATATAAGTCGAGTTATATACCTGGATGTCTTCTCTGCAACATCCTCCACATATATTTCTCTCATATTTACTTTATAAAACTTCAATATACTCCTTTACAAACATCAATCTTTGTCTTAGATTCTTCATTTGTTCAAACAAAGAGAGCTAATAATCTAGGCAAAAATTTCCCTTTGAGTTTTACAAACATCTTATCCGAAATTTTGACTTTATGTTTTGTTTTCCTTCTCCATTAGGCTTGCACATTATCCCACCATAAAGGTGCATGCCCTTTTAGTCTGGTAAAAATAAACTTTACCTTTTTGTCATCTCCCATTTCCACATATTCAAAAAAATCTATCCATCTCATTGATCTAGTCCATGAACTCTTTAGGGTACACTATAGGTCGGCACCTCTAGCTTGAGCTTTGAGGTATATCTAAAAACTACTCTTAATATTTTAAGCTCAATGGTTTCTTTAGTTTCTTCTTCTTCTTGATCAAAATCTAGATTAGGGGCAAAAATTAGCTCAAAAATAAAAGTGCTAAAAATTGATCAATTCCTAAATGACCTCATATGTCTTAGTGATACGATCCCAAAACAACTCGTTTCACTCAAAACGGAGTTTGTATGAGGATGTTAGAGCCCGCTGACCATTTCACCAAACAAAAAAATAATTGCAGGTACTACCCAGTCAGCAGTCTGTACTGCTGACGTGGTAGATGACTGTGCATATCAAAGGTGGTCAATGACCAATGAGGGATCACCAAGTGTCACTATGTTTTTGGTTTTCAGCTTGGTGATGTGGCGCATCGTGATTGGTTCTTAGTGGACCAATGTTAGAATGCCATGTGACAAGTCCGGAGGCTGCCGCGTGGCACCTTCGAAAGGTCGAATGACTAAATGTGCATTTGAGAAAAATTTTGTTGGAGGCATCAGGGTTTGAACCCACAACATCCCTCCATTATCCATGTGACATACCATTGCAACACCATCATATTACTTAACAAACTATGGGCGCCCTATGTATTTAATGTTTAACATGTTGGAGTTTGGAGTTAACCACTAGGCGCTAACCACTCTGCATGTGAACACGCCAAATGTTAACCACTAGCAGTTAGCATTAACTGCCAGGTATCATTAACTACAAGTTATCTTGGCATAGATTTTGGAGGATTCCACCAAATTTGGAACCGCCCCCAAATTTAGCAGGATTAATTGAAGTTTTCCAGATTTGGAGGAGATTCTTAGGGAAAAATTGAAAATACAATAACTTGATGGGATTTCGACCAATTTTAGAAAACGAATAGTCAATTTTGGATTTTTTTCGACCTTTCATAGATAATGGAATAAGTATCAGAGGCAATAGAAGACGTCTACATGTGATTATTCCATAGAGAAGTTTAGGGAAGCCTAGGGCCACCACGGAAGTAGGTCATGCCTAGATCAGACAAAGTCAGTTTTCATAGATCTAATAGTCATTTTTAGGGTTTTTGGGTCCTCTGAACCCAATGGCATAGTCTGAAAACCCATTGGGATTTAGAAGAAGCTTGTAATAAGACATTTGACCAAATAATTCCAAGAGGGCTTGGCCATTGAAGGAGGTCCTAGGAGATGTAGCCCCGTACTCGAGGGTGAACTCCTTGATCAAATTTGTCTTATGATTTTGATGTGTATATTTATTTGAATTTCATTTTATGCCCATGTTATTTAAGCATCTAATTTACTCATAAATTTCTCACACGTGACATATAAAAGACATATAACTTGACACATAAACCTCTTTCATAATTGGGTAAATGAGACAATCCTAAATATACTTTTAACTTATGAGGGAGCTTGCATAGCATTAACAAGTTTGCCCAAGATTTCAGATCAGGTTGGTATCAAACCACTTGTTAGCTCATTTGAACCTGTTGAAGCCCCGAAAATCGGGTCTACAACAAGGGGGATACCCGCCCGGTCCGGACCTTGGTTAGCAGCTCCTTATCCGTTTGGTATAGAGGGTCCGACTAGGGATATGGGACCACTTTCCAAATTTATGAGTGTGCGTGTGTAGAATTTGATGTTCCTGATCTAACAGTTCCTAATTAATATATTCTAATGCTAACTTTAATCTAATGCTATGCTACTGTATTCTCATAAGCAGCAACATCTAAGTCTATACTAACCCGGGGTGCAATTCTTCTATTATGCGATCTAAAAAGATTTCAAATAACAACTGGTAATAAAGATCATTAAGCTATTATGAGAAAATAAATTAATAAAGATGAACCACTTCGTATAAAAAGTTAGACGAAACAGTTGTGAAAAACATATCGCATAATGAGCTATTCATACATTAAGCATAAATAAATAGCTATCACCGTACAAAAGTGCCAAATGATAACTCAGGCATTCATGCAGTAATACATAAACAACTATAAACTGTATATCACTTTAACACATAAACAGAAATGGTTAAGAGATAGAAGTACCATTTATAACTAGTCCTACTCATGAGCTTCAAGTGACAATGATTTATCTCTCCTTGATCTAACATCTACTAAGAGAACAGAAGTGCAACATCAGTAGCAGATATTAAATGCAAACATCAACAAATTCTGTTCCATTCATTCATCAAAACCTCCTTGGAGGGTGCAAAAATGCATGTTCTGAGGACAAGTTTTTGATAAATTTCTGGACCCTTCTCTAAATGCATGAGAAGGGTTTAAATACTACTAACTAAATCTAATAATAACTTATTTACAAAATTTCAAGATACAGTTTAAATCACCGTTCTTTTTCTAAGCAATAAAAAAAAACTATTTCTAAAATTAAATCTAATATCTAACTATTTCTGCATTTGCTCCTTAACGTTGCAAGCATTCAGTATTTGCTTGAGTAGAGTTGGCTGACTATCTTCCGCTTTTAGTTGAGCTAAGCAAACAGAAGTGGCAAGAGCTGGCACCATCTTCTTAGCAAAATCGATGATATACTTGAGAGTCATCCACTGACTATGTGGCTTTACCGTGTATGCTCAGTAATAATCCAAGTTAAACTTGGTTAACCCTTGAATTGCTTCTGCCTTTTCTTTAGCTTTCTATTTCCAGTTTGTTTTTATCATTACTTTCTTGCAATTTTCTGGGCTTGCAGGTGGCTGAGTAATTAGAAGCTCTCCTTCTCGAGCAAGTTTTCTCAGCGGCGATTAGCGCTAAGCGCTAATTGTGCATCAGAAAATGCCTCTGTTTTTTGATCCGGGCTTCTCTGATGCATTTTTCACCTTTTTCGCCTTTCTTTCTTGTCAGGTATAAAGCTCAAAATCTGCGGCACTGTTGCATGCAGTGTCTGTGTATAAGGGCGCCATTTTTTTGTCTTTGGACATTGGAGCCTTGCCCTTTTTCCCATAGTTCCCTGTACATTGCCTTGTATAACCTTTTGTTCTTCGTTCCTGCAGTTCATAAACGAGGTGAAAGTAATGACAATAATCATGACAAGAAAGCTTTGAATGCCAAAGATATGCAAAAACATGCCAGCTTATGTGAACTGGCTCTTCGAAATACACAAAACCATATTTTATTAACAACTGGCATGTATCTCATTAATTATCATTAAAGGGCGTAACCAGTTCTTGGTTTATGGAAAAAGTTTTTCTTGAATATTGAGCCAGGAAAATCTGTGATGGAATGTTTCTGCGATGTGCATCGCAATATCGCATATCACTGTATCGCATTACCGTAATATCATCGTGTTGTTTTATTGCAAGGTTGCTAGATCGCAATATCGCGATATCGCAATATCGCAAGATCGCTTAATCGTTTAATTGTTATGTGTATTTTATGCGATTTTGCGATATCACAGATCAGTGATTTTAAGGTTTTCCAACGCGAGTGCTTGTCAATGCATGCGATGCGATGGAGTTTGTGTCGTAAACTCATATTTTTTTATCATTTTGGCTTATAAGAAAGTACCTTGTCATTCTTTGCGTAGTGCGATATCTCTTTAAGGAGTAACCTTAATTTCTTTATCATGGAACTTAAGCTCTTTTAGATTCTTTAAAGGTATTTTCCTGAGTCCATGCTGGTAAGCTTTGTCCAAAAGGAAATATAAACACTAATTAATTTTTTAAATTTTTTTTGACTAAGGGTCCCCACTTATATAGTGTTATTGCTAATACTAAATAAGGAAGGGGGTTGTTGGTGGCCACAACAATTGGTGATTCACTTGGAAGAACCAGTTATCTCTATTTTTTGATTGAATTTTGTAAACTTCCAAAACATAAATTTTTTCAGAAAGTTAAACTTTATTATGGAAAGATAAAGTACATTATGCTCTAACTTGCTAATGACATTTTGTTTCATCTATATTCAACTTTGATTATTTTTCCCTCAAGCTAGTCCTTGTATTTACATCAGTCATTACTTGGTCTGTAAAGATAAAACAAAGTCTTCTCTGTAAACCGGTTTTAAATATGCTCATTTGTCATAGGTAGAGCCTCTGCTGCCAGCAGGCATTTATAGCCTCGACAGGGTTACCTATTATCCAGCAATGATCCTGTATCCTACTTAGAACAACCTACAACTTTCAAAGAAGAATCCACATCCACACTTATTGCTTTGATTTTCTTTTTACTCTTAAAGAACAATGTCTTGGTTTGATAGCCAATTTATGACACAATTATTCACTTGATTTATAACTTTTGCTGAACAAGCTAGCTCGTGATGAGACCTCTTATTCTTCAAGATGAAGTGTATCCTTGGGTTGTTCCTCTGAAAGTTGTGATTTCCTTAGCAGGGAGGAAGTCATTGTTTCCTTAAGATAGCTCTGGAAGACAATAATAGAGTCTTTGGAAACAACTGTTCTACATAGAATCTTTATTTTATTATTGATACTTTTCATTGTACTGTCATAAAACAATTTCGTCACTAAAGGTTGTTTTCATCAAACTTCATGAAGTTGAACTACTATCATATCTAGACTAGAGTCTTTCACTGTATCTTTCAATAATAAAGATCAATTTTCCAAAAGATTCGCTATTTATACAAGCGAAAAATCAAAATTTGAAAGAGAATTGTTATCTTATTTGTAAATGCCTAATGTAACCATTCACAACTGGTTTTATCATGAAAAGCAAAAATAATTACTCTAGAAAGTAGAAGAATAATCTTCTATGGAAAATATTTCTTGAGGATTTGTCCGTTAACAGGCAAAGAGTCTCTCTTACCTACTAAATCCTGTAACACAAACATTGATGGACCTATGACTTTTACAATTTGAAAAGGACCAAGCCACATTCTTTGAAATTTTGTATGTTTCCCTTTCTCTTCATGAGCCTTGTCCCATTTTAAAACTAAATCTCCTATCTGAAAATCTTTTCTGGTCATTATGTTTGAATCAAAAGAGGATTTTACTAGTGCTTGATGATGAGCATGGGTTTTCTTAGCCTGTTCTTGTCATTCTTCTAATTTGATTATTTCCATTTGTCTTAGCTGTAAGGAGGAAGTTGGTACTTCATCAATGTATTGAACTAGAGACAAAGAGGGAATTGCTAAATGAGTCAGAAGAACCACTTCTTTCCCATAAACTAAATTAAAGGGAGAAGTGACGATAAAATATTTTTAGATTATTCGGTCTACCCATAGAGATTATATCAAGGCCTTATGCCAATTTTTATGATTTTGGTCAACTGTTCTTTTGATAATCCTTATTAGGTTTTTATTTGTAGACTTAGCTAACCCATTGCCTTATGGGTAATAATTTGCCAAATATTTAAGTTTGAATCCTCTTTTAAGTGCAAATTCAGTCATTGCATTTCCAGAAAAGTATGATGCATTATCAAACATTAAATCGGAAGGCAATACAAACCTGGTGATTATAAATTGATCTATGAACTCAATGATATTTTCAGCATTAGCCATCTTGAGTGGAACTGCTTCTACCCACTTAGTAAAATAATATGTTGCTGTAAGGATATATTTATGCTGCTTAGAAGAGTGAGGAATGATCTCACCTATTATGTCCAATCCCCACTGACTGAAAGGTTGCTCAATGTTAACTGGATGTAGTGGCAAGGATGGCTTCTTTTGTCTTCCAGCAGTAGTTTGGCAGATTTGACCTTTCCTCACGTAACTGTGTGAGTCTTTGAATAACGTGGGCCAGTAATAGCTTGTGCGTAATATTTTATGTGTAGTGGCATCTCCAGCATAGTGTCTGCCTGCTAGCCCATCTTGAAGTTCCTGAAAAACTTTTTCAACTTCGGATTTCTCAAGACATATAAGGAGAACAAAATCATAATTTGTTCTAAAAACAATATCATTTATGAGCTGATATTGTTTGGCTTTCAACCTTAGCGCTCTTTTCTTAGTATGATCGACGTGTGAAGGAGCATGCCTGTTCTTGAGATAATAAATGATATCAGCATATAATGACTCTGCATCGTTTAGGTTTACCTCGCACATTCGTACCTCTGCAGATGGAATTTCAGTAACTTGTGACACTCCAGCCAGCATTTTGCAAAAGCCTTGACCTCTTACAATGTTTGCTGGTTTGATTTGTATGTCATATTCTTGTAAGGCAGTAACCCAATTGGCCCTTTCTCACCCACATCCTTCTGTACTAGAAGATTCCTTACCGCTTGAAACGGTACTATGATTTTAGTATGGGTTTTGAGTAGAAACGGTCTGAAGTATTTGATTGCTTTGAAAACAGCATAAGCCTGTTTCTCCACATCTGAATAGTTTAATTCTGTGCCCTGTAAATTTGAACTGAAAAAAGCAATTGGGGCTTCCGCCTTTTCTTGATTTGCTTGAGTGAGTATCGCAGCGTATGACCTATCTGAGGCAAATGTATATAAAATAAAAGGCTCTGAAAAATTCGGAGTTGCTAAAGATGGAGCATTAATAATAGCTTGTTTGATCAGGTTGAATGCTTCGTGTTCATCTTGGCCCCATTTAAAATTTGAGTTCTTTTTAATCATGGTTTGTAAAGGAGACACGATTCATGAAAAATCTGGAACAAATCTCTTTTCAAAGTTGATCTGACCAAGGAAAGATTGCATGGATTTTTTGTTGTGAGGTAGGGATATTTCAGAAATTTCTTTGATTCTATCGGAATCAATGTGAATACCAGATTTTGACACTATGAATCCTAGAAGTTTCCCTTCGCTTAATGTGAAAAATGATTTTTTCGGGTTGAGTGAAATTCCATACCTTAAACAACGTTGGAAGATTTGTTTTAAATCCCTAAGATGGTTGCTTCGTTTCTTGGAATACGCTGTTATATCATACAAATAAATTACTATAGATTTATTGACTAAACCTTTGAATGCGATGTCCATGGCTCTTTGAAATGTGGCACCAGCATTAATCAAACTGAATGGCATCTTTTGATATGTGTATGTGCCCCATTTAGTTGTAAATGTGGTTTTTAATTGATCGTCAGGATGTACCAACACTTGATTGTGTCCTCAAAATCCATCCAAGAAAGACATTAATTCTGAGCCTGCCACTGCCTGCAATATCTGTTCCATAGGTGGTAAAGGAAAATTATCCTTTTGGCAGGCTTTGTTAAGGTTTCGAAAGTCAATGCAAATTCTAATATCTCTGTTTTTCTTTCTAACAAGTACCATATTGGAGACCCATTTTGAATGTCTGATGGGAAAGATAATTTTGGCTTTCAATAACTTATTGAGTTCAGCTTTTATCTGATTTTCTAAATTGGGATGGATCTTTCTTAACTTTTGTTGGACAGGTTTTTCATTATCGATCATTGGAATAGTATGTTGGATGATGGAAGTGTCGTATGTTTTGAGTTCATCATAGTTCCAAGCAAAAACATTTTTATATTGTCTCAAAAGACGAATATATGCTAATTTTTCTTCAGGGGCTAGGCCGAGACCTATATTAATGTTTTGTGGTTTGGCATTGGTTCCTAGGTTTACTAATTCATAATTCAAAGTTGAACTTTGGAGTTTTGAATTGGTAGACCTTTTAAGCCGATCTTTCAGATCATACAAGTCTTCTAACTTGACTACCGACTTAGGTATAGCATTGTTAGTGCTATCTTGTTGCAATTGTCGATCATGTTGGTCTTCGTCAATTATTTGATTAGCGTAGGATCCCTCAGATGTGAGAAATTTTACGTTATCGGGATCATCGTTGAATACTCTCCAATTTGTGATGTTATCAAGAATAGATGGTCTAAAGATTAATTTTATTGAGAATCTATCTGGACTAAAATATTCTGAAGGAATAAGCTTAGAAGCTACGTTAGCCAAAAGGTCTGCACTTGCATTCTAGAGTCTGGGAACTGAAGAAATATTAAATGCTATAAAATGCTCAGTCAGATCTTGAACTAAGGATTGATAATGTTTTAAATGACCTAAAAAGCAATGTATAGTATTACATACCTATCTGACTACATCAGAAATACATAGTAGAACAGTTGTTTCCAAAGACTCTATTATTGTCTTCCAGAGCTATCTTAAGGAAACAATGACTTCCTCCCTGCTAAGGAAATC
>Ga0115848_100173_pt1 | contig 21105 bp, 23 predicted proteins | sample InSIn3gowninarea_FD_83862 | JGI IMG/M metagenome (GOLD analysis project Ga0115848, IMG submission 83862) | reverse complement strand
AACAATTTGGTGAAATTATTTAATCAAAGTTGTTTAAGACCTATAGCTAGTATGCTACTCATGCAATAGCATAAAACATTCGAAGATGCTATTTCTCAAGCAATTGTAATCGAACGAGTTAAAATCCAAGATGGTGAAATAAAAGATAGAAAGTGAGAAAGATATACAAAAACTAAGATGCAAATAGATAAGGTCATGCTAGCTAATAAAGTGTCAACCCAAAAAGAAGATAGCAAGCCTACTATAAAAAAGGATGAAGAGGCAAAACAAAATCAAAAATTTGAAAGAGATACAAGGCCTCCTACAAATTTCACACCTATGTCAAAATCTCTTCAAGATGTTCTAAAGAAAATGTTAGATCATAATTTAATAACATTACTTGAACTTAGACTAGATGAAATGCAAAATAAAAATACCAAGTGGTATAGAGAAAATGAATTTTGTAATTATCATGGATAGAAAGGTCATCATACAAATAAATATCATTCATTAAAATATGTAATTTAAGACTTAATTGATGAGGAAAAGCTACCAGTAGAAACCCCTTTTCTTAATCCTAATAAAGACTTAAGTATTTATCAAAATCCTCTTCCACATCATACAAATAATATTTCATGGAATAAAAATCAAGTAACATACAAATGCGATCCAAATTATATAGGATATGTTTCTATGATTAGTGTTACCATAAGAGAACAAAAAATTCAAAATAAATAAGGTAAAATAATAAATCAACAAAATGTAATGCCTAATATACCTAAATCTCAACATCCCAAAGTGTCAGTCAAAGGGGCATTACAACAACAATTAAAACTATCACAAGTCAAGTTATCTTTATTTGATTTGTTACAGCAATCTAAAGATCATCGAGATGCAATGAATCATATTCTACAAAAACTTGAGTTAGATATTAATGATCCTGAAAGCTTTGCTACTCTTCTAGGAAATATAAAATAAATTCAAAAACCAAAAATTACATTTTATGATCATGAAGTGAAACATTGGAATAGTTCATTAGGAATTGATCCACCATTACACATTGTAGAAAATGTTGATGGGAAAATGTTTAAACGAATCCTGATCGATGAAGGATCCAAAATAAATATCATATCAACAACTACTTTTCAAAATTTAAACATTCCATTTTTGCACATTAAACCACCAACTTTACAATTAAAAGATTTTAATGATACTTTATGTCCAATAGTTGGATCAATATTTGTACCTATTACAGTAGGATCGAAGACTATTCAAACTATATTACAGGTTATTGAAGGGGATATTACATAATATAATATTCTCTTATGAAGACTTTGGATTAAGGATATGTAATATGTTTTATCAACATATCATAATTTTTTAAAATACATACATGATGGAATAGTACATTGTGTCCTTGGGGATGATAATCCATATTCACATTGCAATACTACAAGAATTCCTAATGAGATTACTTTACCTTATACTAATTTTTTTGTGACATCTTTATCAAAATCTTCAAAAGATGATGATAAATAAAAAATCTTAAAATAAAAAAAATTAAAATAAGTAATAGATGTTTCAAAAATAAGTAATTTATTTTTTGAATCAAATAATTCAAATTCACAAAAGAAAAAAATCTTGGCAAAATCAAACATAAACATTAAACATGTTATATGATGCTTCTTCATCCAAAACTATTGAAGTGGTAACTTCATCTGAAGATAAATCATCACAAGATGAATTAAATGAAATCCCTCATGTAATAACTAAGTTGTCTATTCTTGGTATCTAGGAGTATGATATTGATGATGTAATATTCAATATTCCTACTACTCAAAACATTGGATGACATTATCAAGAGTTGAATATTGTAGGACAACTCATTTTACTTGGAAAAAAACCTAATCCAACATTATTTGTGTATGCAATAATTGATAAGCTTGATGTTCAACCTATAATAAAAATTAATGAAGAACCATTTTGTAATTTTTTGGATTACTTATCACCTTATGTGTGATCTTTTGTTCAATGATATTTTGATAAATGTCATTGGAAATGACATGGATTAGGATGATATGAACAAGGCCCACAAAATGTAATAGATATATACTATCAAATGTCTACGAATAAAATAGGATTAGGTTATAAAAGTAAAATGAAGTATAATCCAACTAAGAATATGTTGGAACTACAACCTAAAAATCTTACATATGAAGAATCACTTTATCTTCATCATCCATTTAAATTGAGTGATGATAATACTTTTGATAAGTTAATACATGATTGTTTATTTAATAATGATATATCAATCAATATGATCCAAATTGAACAAACCAACAAAGATATAGAGTCTATATTTTTAATTGAAAAGAATATTCTAGAAGTAGAAGAATATGATTCAAATGATAAAACTTGGATCCCTATACCTAATTAGTTAGAAGAAGGATCACATATAGTGATTGAAGAAACCATTGATGTCAATGTTAGTGATGATCCTACTAAACCTAAAATCATTTAGTTAGGAAAATCCTTAAAAAAATAAGAGAAAAGGTTATTTATATCCATTCTAAAAGAAAAATAGGCCATATTCGTATGGACTTATGAAGATATGCCTGGTATAGCAATAGATCTCATTGTTCATAACCTAAGCCTTAAAAATGATGCTAAACCTATCAAACAAAAATTACAAAAAATGAATCTTATGATAGCTTTAATGGTAAAAGAGGAATTACAAAAGTTACTAGATGCCAAATTCATACAACCAATCGATTATTTAGAATGGATTTCAAATATGGTTCCCATAAAGAAACCAAATGGAAAAATTTGTATTTGTACTAATTTTAGAGATCTAAACAAAGCATGTCCTAAGGATGATTTCTCACTTTCCAATATAGATACCTTAGTAGATGCCATAGCAAGACATGAAATGCTCTCACTTATGGATGGATTTTTTGGTTATAATCAAATAAAAGTTGCTCCTGAAGATCAATATAAAATTGCATTTATAACATCTTGGAGAACTTTTTGCTATAAACTAATGCCCTTGGATCATAAAAATGCTGGAGCAACATATCAAAGACCTATCACATATATCTTCCATGATTATATTCATGATATTATAGAAGATTATGTCAATGTCTTATTAGCTAAGTCTAAAACCAAAAAATAGCATCATGAGATTCTGATAAAAATATTCGATAGACTATTATAATTTAATGTTCATCTCAATCCAAAGAAATGTGTTTTTGGAGTTACTTCAAGAAAATTATTAGAGTTTATCGTATCTTGATGAGGAATTGAAATAGATCCTAAGAAAATTAAAGCAATATCAGACATGCCTCCACCTTCCAATATCAAATAATTGCAAAGTTTACAAAGGAAAATACAAGCAATTAGATGTTTTATTTCATAATTATTAAATAAATGTAAACCTTTCACTAAATTGTTAAAAAAAGGGAACCATTTTCCATTGAGGTAAATAAAAACAAGATGCTCTAGAAGAAATTAAATAATATTTGTTAACACCCTCAATATTAAGTCTTCCACGATAAAATGAACCATTTTTACTCTATTCATCAGCAATAGAAAGCGCATTAGGTATTATGCTTGCATAAAAGAATGAATATAACAAAGAACAAGCTATATATTATCTTGTTGAACATTGGTAGATTATGAACTTAAGTATGTCTATATGGAAAAATTATGTCTAGCTGATCCTCTTAGATACATGATGAATAAAACCTATCAAAATACAAGAATATTGAAATGGATCATGTATTTAACTAAATTTGATCTATAATTCATCAACCAAAAATCCATCAAAGATCAAGTTATAGATGATCACTTAGTTGAAGCACCTTTACAAGATGATAATCCATTTATCATAGAATTACCTGATGAACATGTGTTCCAATTAGACAATATTGACAATACATTTTGATGGATCTAGATGTGAAAAAGGAGGTTGAGTAGGTGTTATATTTGTCACTCCACAACCAATTCCATACTCATTTAAATTGGATTTTCCCTGAACAAATAATAATGTTGAATATGAAGCTTTAATCTTAACCATTAAGATTGCTCTAAAATTAAAATTATGAAAACTCAAATTCATTACGGATTCACTATTAATTGTCAATCAAATTAAAAGAATATTTCAATGCAAAGAACCTTTACTCTAAAAATATAAATAAATAGCTAAAAATTTATTATCTTGATAAAAAATTAAACTCAAGAAACTCTAAGATCAAATAATAGATTTGTTGATGCTATGGCATCAATTAGATCATTAATACCTCAAAATCTATGTCATCAAAATATTCATATTGAAATAGTACAAATAATAGAGTCAGCTCTAGAAATCGATGATCAAATATATGATGTTTTGGACATTACAATAGAAAGAAAAAAATTATGGTATGACCAATTAGTTAAATTTTTAAGAGATGGAGTGTTACCTAAAGATTTAACTAAATCAACTAAAAAATTCTTCAAGTTACGAGCATCTCATTATTGCATGTTAGGTGATATATTGTATCAAAGAGGATTTGATATCATATTACTATGTTGTTTAGAATGGATTGATTCACAAATCCTAATTTCATCTGCACATGATGGCATATGCAAAGGAAATTTTAACAAACCTACTATTACAAAAATTTTAATGCACATGGAATATTATTGGCCCATAATGAAATATGATTGCATTGATTACATTAAAAAAATGCATTAAATGTCAATAACATGCCCATCTTTTTGTTCAACCTTCTCAAGTGCTACAACCAATGCAGTCTTTATGGCCATTCTCCTAATGGGTCTTAGATCTCATAGGATAAATATCACCTACATCACTAGTAGGTCATAAATTCATTATAACAGCTACTAAATATTTTACGAAATGGGTCAAAGCTATAGCCATGGTTTCAATAAAAGGTCCTAAAATAGCTGAATTCATATCACATCATATTATCTATCAATTTGGTATTCTCGCTCAAATTATCATAGATAATGGAAAAAAATTAAAAATAAAAAGGTATTAGCCTTATGTAAAGCATACCACATGAATTAATTTTTCAACACCATACTATCCTCAAGGTAATGGTCAAGTTGAAGCTATAAATAAAACCATTTGAAGTATTCTTGTTAAAATTGTCAATGACTCACATAGAGTTTAGCATCTTTGAATTCCACATGCTTTATGATCATATTGTATAAGCAATATAACACCAACTAGGGCAACTCCATTTTCCTTTATTTATGGTTCAAAAGCGATATTACCATTAGAAATAGAAATTCCTTCTTTACAAATTACTTTACAAGACTACATAATAGATGAAGTAGCATGATAAGCAAGGCTAGATAAATTACTACTTTTAGATGAAAAACAAATTCATGCATTAGAACATATGCATGTATATCAAGATTGCATCGAAAAAGGGTTTGATAAGAAAGTTAAGGCATGCGAATTCAATATAAAAGATTTAATTTTAAAAGAAAATCAACAAACATCATACATGGAATCATAATTATGAGATAAATTTACTCTAAACTAGTTAGGGCCTTACATAATTAAGAAAAAATATGGTTCTACAGCATACCATTTAGCTAATATGGAAAGAAATGAAGAGCGTGAACCCATAAACATCATGCATCTTCAACCATTGTATACTTAGAAAATATGTTTCCTCTTTGTAAATAGTGTACATACATATTTTCATATGTTATAAAAAAAATGAATGATGAAATTAATATATATTAATGCATTTGATAGATGGCTTTTAAATGATCGAAGAATATCCATGTGATGGATAATAGAAGAGGACTGCAACAGTTACCTTAGTATGCAAAATCTTCATATTTAGATGATAAAGCTATTACATGTGTTATACAAAAGAGTACTTTTGAAATGAGAGATTTCTTATGCTTGCCTATCGAGATACAAAAAATGATAGTATTAAAAAATCAACCTAATCCATATGATGGATGGCTAATAGAAAATAAAGAAGATGAAATTAATATTTACATTAACAAATCCATGTACTTTGTTGATATTCCCTATTATCATGATCAAATTCAAAAGATAAATTTGATATGTTTTCGTTGGCCTACATCTTTGCCATGACTCATTCTTGATTATTCATTTAATAATTGGATTTTAAATACAACATATCATACTCCGCAAGATTTGAATAACTTTTTCGATTGGGCAAATCAAATTACAAGAGATCTAAATTATCACAAAATGATTTATGATTTCACCACTTCATTTGTTCTAAAACCTAGACAATCAAAAAAGTTAATTCAAAAGATTAATCATGGCTTTTCTCATATAAAATCAAGATTCTCTTCATTTCCATCACAAGAAAGTTCAACGCAAAAATTACCCTACAAATTTGTATAAACTTAGCTTCCACAATTTCATATTGAAACATCTAATCCACATTTCGTTAAGAGATATCACGATGATAAATATGTAAAATTGTTACAAAGAAATCCATTTAAAGTTATGTCTCAAGTGTTTTCATTACCAATAGAAATACAAGAAATAATAGTTGTATCTTACTACAAAGATCAAAACATTTAAGCTTGAATATTGAAAATTGATGGGTATAAAGCAACTATCAAAATAAATGCCAAAGAAATGTGGATGGAATTAGAATCATAGATGAGTTTAGTCCATTTGTTTCAAGTACATTGGCCCTATCATAGAACTAAAATTTCTCTAAATTATGTTGATCATGTAAATATAAAGTATTGGCCAAGACTATTAATGTTGTTATTGATTTTGTAATTCAATATAATATCTCTACAATCTTGAATCATGATATTATGTATGATTATACTTTACTTTTCAATAAGACATGCTCCATAGATAATCCTATAAACACAAAACCTAGGTTTCAAAGGACATTCAATGATTTGATGTAATAAAGAAATTAACACTTGAAGTTTGTCTTGTGCATATTGAAAAAGATTATGTTGATCAACTTATCAAAAATGTACAACCACTTTCATCATTGTTATCATATTCCTGTTCTCATGCACAATCCAATATACCATCATCTGAAGAGTCTAATAACATTGGTGAACAACCTTTAGAGTTTCTAGTCAAAAAATGAGTCATCAAAAAGTTTAAGCCAAAACCAAAGGTGTTACCCCCTCCATTGATTGTTTATCCACCTAAGCATCAACCATCCATCCTTGGAATAGGGCCATAACATCTTCAATTGAATCCTCCATACTATTATGGATTAAAAAAAAAAATTTAAAATATATATAAAAAATTATATATATATATATATATATATATATATATATATATATATATATATATATATATATATATATATATATATATATATATATATATATCCTTTAAAAAAAATGCAAAAATATTTCTAAAAAAAAAAACTAGGTATATATATGTGTAAATATATATATCATACAAAGATACTAAAATATATTTTAATTTTATGTATTGACCTAAATTTTTGTATATATTCTAAAAAAGTTTTATATTTCTACTATAGGTGATTGTGGACATAAGATTGGATACATTCTTATACAATGAATTATCCACTTTGTAACTCTAGGCCAACAAATCAATGTGTGATGTATTTATATAATATACCACCTTTCCCATGGGAGTCATCTTTCCTTCACATAATTCAATCACCATATGATCTTTTAGGTGATCATGAAGAACATAATGATACCTCGTTACCTATTACTCATAATCATTTCATTGATTTACCTAAAAGTTTCCAATATAAGATCATATCAATGATGGCATGGAGCTCTTTATTAAATCGATCTAATAATGCATATCATTATATAAGAGAATATATGTGGGTAGCCTTTTATTTTAAAGATAATCCATGTTGGGGAATGTGTGTGATATATGATATTCTTGATGAAATTTTTTTTCAAAATCTCATCTACATGATATATAAGCTTGGTTATATATGGAGAATAATGTTAAACATTGAAACAAATCCTATCAATCCTCTCGTAGGAAGGTTTGTGACACTTTGTGGACCTCCATCATTACATCCAAATGAATAATTTGATAAAATGACTATAGCCAATTATATATCTTCAAATATTTTGTATTAGAATTTTATGCTATCCATCATAGTTATTCAACATCAAGAATATTAAAAAATTGATTATCTAGTCCATACTTGTTATCTCTTTTCCCTTATTCACCCATCATCAATTAACATAAAAATCATACCAAAAAAAAATCATAAAAGTCAAAAATAAAAAAAAAAGAAATTCATAAAAATCAAAAATCCTAAAAACTATAAATATATGTATATACATATATTATTTACACTTAGAAATATGCAATTCTGAAGCATCTTGGCTATAGGGTGCATTGCCATATATATATATTGGAAAAATGTTGTTCTTATTTGATGAAAAACTATAATGATTTAGATCACTTATCAATTTACAGTTATATATATTCCTTGATTCACATATACCATTTGTACATATATTACATCGCATATATATGATTAATATAATATTGCTTAAAGTTATAATCATCCTAGTTTCTACTATGATATATGATGTCTGCATTTTAGTCAGTTTGAGATGATAAACAAACATGTTTTGATATCTTTAGAATATCATGAACTCATGCACTATTTTCACATGTAAAATCACAAAATAAATAAAAATTAGATGTTTTGAAGTATAGTTTTAAAGGAAATATTCTCCCATTATTTTGCTTCATCCCAAACCCAATGCTAAAAAGAAAAAAGAAACAAAGAGAAGACTTGAAAAAAAAATGAAAAAATGAAGTCTAAAATATATGCTTGGGTTATTGCAGTATCCTCTATCAGGGCTATGAATGCCTGATTGGTAATAGAGCAAGGTTGTACTAGGATATAGAATTTAATCTTCATTGAGGTTATGGATGCTTGCTTGGCAGTGGGGCATACCTAATGAAGGGGCAACATGTCAAAAACAATTTGGACCATTGTATGCACATAAGAAGAATTGACTTTATACTACACTTTTTAAACATTTAGTTTATGGATGTTTAGAGAGGTAAATGAATGTCATTATGTACACACGAGTTCAAGATAAACTTATGATATTATGACTATGTTTTATATCATCTCTAATTACATAAATGAAGATAAAAGAAGAATTAGTAAAGCTAGTTAACTGATTCTTTCTTTAATCATATTATGTTATCAATATTATCCATATATCCCAATCTTGAATTGATAAGTGATTTTATTATTCTAGTTATCATTCAAATTTGTATAACATTTTTTTATCATGTATCTATTTATACATATACATAGCCAAGAAACAAAAAATGATGCATTTGATTCTGTACTATTATACTTAAAATATGTCTTACAAATTTTATTTGCAAACATTCTATTATCTAACATCTTAAATGATTTCTAACTATGATCACAATATCTAAATATGATTCAATATATAAAAAGAATTATTTTGCAAATATTAATATACAACCATAAATAAAAGTAATATTATCTCAAATATCATAAAAAATTCAAATAAATAACTGATCAAATAACACATCAACTATACATCATATATACATCATCTCAAGAATATAAACATGATAATAGTACATAACCACATAAAAGATCTAGTCTCATCATCATAATATAACTCCATAAAATACATAATCTTCTCAAGTACATAAATATCATCATGAAATAAGGGTATTCTCAACCACTACCATGACCATGAGGATTGCCATGACTCCTCTATCGTCTGCTCGATCCTTTAGTATCGTGACTAGAAGGAGTAATGCCTATAGATCCTATAGGGTTAGCTAGTCATTGACCCCCTGTAACTTAGAAGATCTCATAGCACCTTAAGGAGATGCCCAAGGAGTAGCACTCCTACTAGGAGAAGCTCCTGATCTTGATATCCTACCTAGAGAGCCCAATATCCCCTACATGCTACTACCAGCATGATATGCAAAAATATCTATAAGCATATAACTTAATGGGGGTATAGGATACTGTACCTCTAGGATAAATGATGGAACACATGTTAGCCATGTTTGCATGATCCCACTATAGTAATCTCGTTGCTGATAAATACCATTAATAAATGATGATGATTTGCTCTGAGTGTCCCCAAAAGTAGATGTTGATCCTAATTGATGCATCTGGGCCTCTTGTAAGGAAGAATAAGCCTCATCTCTCTTCTATCGATAGTGGTATCTTTCAGCTCTATACTTGTACATTCATGAGTTAGCTTGTGCCAATTGGTATCTAAGCTCATATATATCCTCTAACAAAGTATCAATACTAGGGACCACAGTAACTAGAGCATCCTCTCCTCCTCTCACACCACCCAAGGTAGCTCCCTCTACAATAGGACTCATAGCCCTTTCCTCAAGAGCCAACTCTTTAGAAGCATCCACCATCACCTCCTTGCTTGCAACCTCCTCACCTACTGCTCCCTCACCTATTGCAGCACCCATCTCCTCAACATCATTGACATGCTAATGAATGCATCTACCATCTATATCATCATCACCCTCCTCTAGCTCTATCTACCACCAGGTACTGAATGCCTTGATGATGCCTACATCATCCTCTCTAATATCATCCTCAACCAATACCTCCTCTTGAGTAGGATCTGGCTTAGATACATAATTCAAAGGTTGAACATCGTTCATTGAAATAGTGCCCTCACATTGATACGAAATAGGTGATGCTGGAAGATCCTGTACTAGACCAAATTGGTAGTGCACTCTCTCAAAATAAAAATACTCTAAAAATTCTATCCTACAACCACTCAAAACATATGGTTGTCTGATACCTACAAGCTCTACTATGAGCTCAGTTTAAATCAAATATGAATGATAATAAGCCACATCTCATCTAACTCCATTTGATGGTTAAATATAAAAATCATCATGCCATCGGATGATAATAGTCTTGTACTCTAAATGATTACCAAAACCAAGCATAGGCAATCATAGGGGGTAAGCCACGGTAATATGCTCATATGCCCATGCTTGTAATTTGATAATGACTAAGAAAGAGGCTTGATACCCTTAAGAATAGAAGAATAGCTCTTTGTAAACCTGAGCCAATAGTGTAGGTGCCCAAGAATACATTGTACCATGTTGTATCATATTCGTAATAACTAGAAGAAATGACCATGGGAATTTTTTGCTGCTAGCATCTAGGAGAGCGTAGCACTACACCAACCCTGTCATACACAAAAATCATATAGCCTCCTACTGATCCTTCATCTAATACTAGTAGTACCAGATCCCTATAGATGTGATCTCTAAAATAATAGTACCAACTCTATCAACTCCATATAAATATGAGACAGCTAGCAATGCTCCATCCCTATCCGCCACATGCTATATCCTCTACCTATGGATGGGAAGTCTATACAATTGATGAATGTCCTCCAAAATAATCATCATCTTCCTAGTTGATAAATGAAAGGTAGAAGTGCGAGCATTCCATCTGTTTAATAGGGTTGCCAACAAAGGGTACTCCCAACAAATGCATCCCATATATGGGCCAACACCAAATCCAACCGACCTAAAAAATGTATGGTCAGTTGAACCCAAAAATATTCTACCCTCCTAAATGATGGAGGGATATCTGCCACAAGGCTAAAAAATGTCTCAAACCTACGAAACATAAAGTCCAACTTAAAAATAAATAAATAAAAAATTCTCAAAATTTTAAAAACATGGCGATTCAACATGAAACATTGGTGTTCATGTTCAATTTCATAGAATCATCGATGTTTGATACCTAAATGTTAATGACCCTAAAACCCCTCAACCTAGGTTGATGACCATGATCGCAGGTTTAAAAAAATTTACAAATAATAAAAATAAAGCTTAATTGAAAAATCTAATCCACTAAAGAGATTCCAACCATCCTATTAATGAAGTTTGTAACTAAAATTTTAAATTTAAATGGTTAAATTATTAAATATAAATAAAAAACAAAAAATAGAGTTATTCTAAAACCCTACCTCCTCTCGAATAGGTCAAAAATGACTAGCAAAGCATCTACATGGAGGCATGGTGATCTTAGCAAATATCAGCTGCTAATAAGTTAGAAAAAGCAAGAAGAATAATGATAGTTTTCAAATAAGAAAGTGATAGAAAGTCAACAAGAAAAGTAATAATGAAATTTCACTTTTTCTTTTTATAATCCTTCAACATAAAATACCAATGATTATAGTGCAAATGCTAGCGATTTTGTACGGATGTCGATGACCATATCTGAACATCGATGATTATGAAATTAAATAAAATAGATTTTGACAACAAATATTATTTGCAAAATTAATACAATAATATATGGTATAGTATTGTAATGATACATTAAAAATATAATAAATGTGAAATAGATCATATAAGTATAATTTATCTTGCATGGGTATTTGCTAGATATGTTAACCCATATGATCAAGATTGGGAGTTGTATTAATGGTTAACCAATTTTACTCAAACATGTTGTCACTACATGTCCTTGCATCAGTGATCTCTAAATTCAACCTCCTTATCTTATGATGAATATTCGAGTTCACCATTAATACTTAAAGGATATGCAAAATACTGTTAGAAATCTTTCTTTAAAAAAAAATATTTTGCAACTTTGTTCATAATTAAGAGAAGTTATAATTATATCGTACTAAACATGCTTGAGCGTTGTACTAAATTTTTTTATAAAATTTCTTAAATGCATCATTAAAATTTGAAAATATCGAAGATGATACAATGTGATGAATCATTGTTACATGAGATCATCTTGAAACCTCATTGTTAAGACAAAAGGCAACACCATCAAAAACCATATACTAAAAAACACTTATACAATACATGTGCGCTTAGACATGCAAAATGACATAACAAAAATATCATGCAACTGTCACACAAGCTCAACACATTGTCATATCAAAAATAGTCACTTCTAGAGTATATCCAAATTTGTTTTCAAAACTACATCAAATGTTAAATGAAAACACATTTAATCATAATTTGATACATCAAAATCTCAATTCACTTAAGAAATTAAGTCAAAATTTCTATTGTAAAAAGCATAAAAAATAATCATACAACTTAAAATCTCAAAGCTTCTCACTCTACATTTTTGAAACTATCAACCTTATATTCGGTTGAAAATTCAAAAAGGGGCAAAATGTAGACACTAAAAAATGACCCATTTAGGATCAAAAATATTAAAAGATATAAAATGCTGGTAATTAGGACAATCATTGACACCTAAGGAAGGTCGCTAACATCTGCTTAGGAATCGCTAGCTATTCTGCAATAGTAAAGCAAAAACTAAAAATAGTGAAAAAAGTTGAAAGATCTCATCCTCTCCATAGAATTATCAATAGAGAGGGTTAGTCACTACCTGTAGTGGCACCAAACTCAAACATCCTTTGCCATTTTAAGCTTGTGATAAACTTTGACTCCCCCTTTCTAGCCTTGAATATTTTCAAAAATAGACACAAAGAAACCTATAAATACATGCACAAGCGAAGTAATAAGGGGCTCAAATTATGAAATAAATTTATGCTATTAGAATAGAGAGAGAACTAGATGCTTGTAAGGTTTTATGTCTATTTCATTGCTGCTACATGTTTTTACTTCAGTTTATTAAAAATTTTATATGTACAAGTATGTTTAATGTCTTATCTGAGCATGTGTGTAGGGTCCATAGGTGCTGAGACATGCTAAAGATTAGAAGCATTAGATATACAGGCATCCAAAGTTAATCCAAAGAAGAATAACTCAAATCAAACATTCAAATTTAAAGTTACTGAAAGTCCAATGATTGGGTATTAGGTGTGGACGATTCCATCCAGTCACCAACATCTCGATAAGGGTCGCCAAAGACCTTGCAACCATTTATTCCAATATTAAAGTTTCAGTAATTCATTCTACGAATCTATGTGAAAAAATCCCTTTCTCAAGGTAACCAAATCAAGTGATCTGTAATTGTAATCTAAGGTTTTCCAGAAGATTAATAAAGTACAAGTTTCTTTTAACTATATTTGTCTTGTATGCTTACAAGGTTAATTTTTTTATTGACAAAAATGAAGTTAAAAAGCTCTCTTCAAACAAGGTTTCATTTTTTTTAGTATCATAAATAATAAAAGCCTTCAATGTTCTTTAAATAAAGCTAATGCTAACTCAACGATACCATCCACCTCTCAAGTGCAATCATTTTTTAAAAGATAAATGCTTTTAAACTAACATTAACATAAGAAAGTATACAAATTTTCAACTATTGAAGAACATTATGACATATGGATCACTCCCTTTTGGATAAAATATCTAAAATAATATTAATTTAACACATATGTCATATACCTTATAAGATTTTGAATTATATAGATCCACCAATACATTCTATAAGTAGTTACTCTTGTAAAATAGGAGAAGGACAAACAAAGAAAGAGTTTCCATGTAAACATGTATTGGAATTCATTAAGTGGAAAAATAATTACACTGGATTGAAATCAACCGAGGAATTATTGATAAAAAACCAAAATTATACTCCTTGAGAGATGCTTCATGAGGGTATTATTAGGCATGTACTATGCCATAACTAATCGTTCATCCTCATCATAGCAACATCCAACCAAATTTAATAATATTTCATTATGAGCCAAAGCAATATATTCCATTATATAATATTAATATAGTATAAACACACCCAAAAAAATTGCTAATCTTCTTCAACCCATATGATACAACATCTGTATGAAAAGTAGAAGAAAAACATCTCATATGTACTCAAAAAAAATTCAAAAGATCTAAAATGTATTCAACATAAACTCAAAACATCTATACATATCATGTAATCATCGTAGTCCCATAAGATGGTGTACACGCACCTTTTGTATATTCCCAAACATAGCATAAATGTTTATTAAATATTTCGTTATGAAAACATCATAATGAAATCCTCTTCTAATTAGTTTTTGATAGATATCAACATCCTCTTCCAATGTTGTCGAGTTGGCACATGCGAGGATAACATTGGAAAATATGAATTCAATGGATAGAATACCATTTTTATTTCATTCCATTTGGTAAAAGAGTGTTAGTGCCTCCTCAAAAATCCCTTAATTTCTATAAGCTTTTATCATAAAATTCCAAGAAAATACATCTCTCTCAATTATTCCATCAAAAATGGCACATGAGGTTGCAAAACTTGATATACATTTGAAGAAGGATGTTGTATTAAAATACATCTTGCTCGAATTGTAGGATGAAACACTCTAAGAGATGGACATATGTGGAGGTTTTAACTACATCAATATTAAGCAATGCATGCATAATCTTGTTCAGATGGCATAAAAAAAAATGATAAATCATGGTAAATTATCCCTTCTTCTTGTAGTCGTGCTTCCTTCATTTACCATAACCACTTATCATCTCATGCATGCAATAGGACCATCAAGTTGGCTATTCTCTAACGATCCACAAAGACTTAGACCATGTGATTCAAAATCTCTAACCACGGCTAAGGTTGTGTTAAAAATCTTGCTTGAGAGTGAGGCAATCCAGAAGAGTGATAGTAATTAAAGAAGATTAACTATCACTATTGTAAAGCAAAGGCTGCACCCCATTCTTTTCATTTCGGCATCTCCTCCACTTTTATTTTATTCAAATGCTCGCTGCATGCTACCATATTGAATATTAGTCACTTTTTATAAAGTTAACATATTGATGCTCCATCACGTAAATATTTAAAAAATTAAATCATAAAATTAGATTAGTATACTAGATTTTAGAAAATATACATTCAATCTCTCTCATAGTTCATTTTTTAAGATATCTAAAATATAATTATTTAATTATTTGAAATTAAGATGAAAAAAAGGTGTTGGAAAGAGGAATAGTATAAACCGTACGAATACTTGAATGATTTTATACGAAGAATAAAATGTTTCCAATTTTATTTAGATCGAAGCAAATCCTTTTGAATTTATCCAATAATTAATCCTCCATAAATATTATTAATCTTTAATATTAATTTTTTATAAAAATAATAGAATTTTATATTCATTTAGATATATTAAATATATATCCACAAAATATCAAAAAATATCAATATCAACTACTTATCTTATTGAATGTAAAATATTTTCTTATTAATCCTAACAATTTCAATATATCCATTGCACTTGATTACAATTACTAATTATTATTGTTATATTATTATTTTAATTTTATAATTTATTATAATAAATTATGAATTATATTTAAATTTTAATATTTATATTTTATAACTTATATGTAATTATAATGAATCTATTTATTAATGTTCGGTCTTTTAACGTTTGTCATTTGAAAAAAAACCACGTTGTAGCCATGCAAATCAGTCACCCTTCAACCCATTAAAGAGTAAGAAGCCTTCAAACTTTTTATTTTATTTGTGATACGGTTCACATATCGTACCTTCTCAACAGATTTCTTCTGACTTTTTTGTGTGTGTCTCTCTCTACGATGGCGTATCGAATTGATGTCTGTCAGAGCGTCGTCAGAGAAATCCCGGAGATCCGCAGATCCCTTCCACTCCTCACTTCCACCTTCTGACGTTGCGTCCTCAATCCCCAAAATTATAAATTTCATCCATTCCACTCGCTCAATCGGCCCCTCCTTTACCACTATGAAGTCTAAAATTAATTGTGACAATTTTTATGTGTATAAGCAAATTATTATGACGGGCTTTGTCTATATCTAAAATTGTAACAACGTGTCTTGTTTGTACAACTTAACTAAAAGTGCTACGGGACAATTATTAATTGTTGATTGTTGTCCAGAATGAGATTGGATAGTACAGACTTTGGGAACGCAAGGTTGAAGATGTCTCATTGTATAAAGCCTCACTTTCTGAATGTCAAATGACTATGGAAAATCGTTAATGCTGCGAAGAGCAGTGTTGAAGATAACGGATATGTGATGTGTGGTTAAAGTGATGTACGTGCTCTCTAATGCGGCAGTGGACCGGAGTTTCATCATTTACATCGGACTTCAATTTGGTCCGTGAACATCTATGTCAACTGCGGATGGTAGTTATGCATGGCGGTGAAAGCTACGGATCGTAGTGGATGGTATGGTTTTTGTTGAAAGCGACAGATATTTTCTGAAACAAATTTTCATCTACAGTTTTTCAATCGGCTGAGAGCCATTCAGAGCCATCCATCCTAATTGCAAAATTCCTTCTTTCGAGTTTCTATATATCATACCTCATATAATATGCAGCCCACGTTTCTCAAAATTAATTTTCGAGCAAGTATAAATGCATCAACTTGCAGAAAGTTGTGTCTTTCCCGATAAACTCCAGTTAATTATTATCTGGAGGGTTGAACTCGGAAGCTTCATTCCTATATAACAATTGAATGCAAATGGAGAACTTCACATAATTCAATAACTAGTTGAAGTTAGTCATGTCAATGGTTATTAGCATGACTATTGATGAAATAGAAGTGAAATTACATGGGTTTGTGGATTTGAAGGGAAAACCTGTTAAAAGAGCAACCACAGGAGAGTGGAGAGCTTGCTCTCTAATCATCGGTGAGCCACCTCTCTAACAATATCCTATACACAAAATCTCTCATACCTTTTTATTTATTGTTTGGACTGATGTCTGCAGGTTATGATTTCTGTGAGAGACTTGCTTACTCTGGCATATGGTCAAATTTAGAGGTCTATCTTACAACCAAGCTGCATCAAGGGACAGTCTCATCCTCAAATAATGTCAGCAATTGGGTTGGAGTTTCATGGCTTACACCTTTACTTGGAGCATACATTGCTGATACACACTGGGGACGCTTTTGGACTTTCATTGTATTTTCGTTGATATATATTGTGGTAAACGATAAACACCTCCTTTGCTTTTAAGATAATTTTAAAAAAATAAAGTGTTTGTTTTTTTCTTATACAATCACAAAACCATAGTAACATAGAATGAAACATAGTAAAGGGAAAAAAAGAGTAGAGTTTGCCTGCATGAGATTATTCCTTTCCGTGGGTAAAGTCATTTGAATCCTCTATTCTATTCTGATCAAGGATCTCTTCAATCACATCAACTATCCGCTTTGTTGTTTAACTGTATCCTATTTCAAATTCTGATGGTCTACCAATTGAACCTTTTTCAATATCCTCTGTCTTTGATCCTGTTGAACTTAGAAAGATAAAGACAGAACATCTTAGTTATAAGTATATTCACCTAGAAATGCTTCAAGTCGCCATATACCCTTTAACGCGATGAGGTTTGAATACTTCTTGTGTTTGTTGTGTTTGCGATTGTCGACATAACAAGTTTGTTGATTCATTATGTGGAGCCATTCAGTCTACTATTAATGATGGTCCCATTACTCTCGCAATTTATCCCAACTTCCCGGTAGCCCTATCAAATGATCATCTAGATAAGGTTCTCAAAGTTCTCATCAAAATCCATGGTTTTGATATTAAGATTGGATCCACATACTTAGCCATTCAGATCAAGATTATGTATAGATATGTCAATACCTTTTTTCCTGCAGTCCATCATGGAACAACCACCAGCAGCAGCATTGTGATTAAGATAGATTTAAACTCTCAAGCTATTAAGACAAAATAAATAAGTTGGGATCAAGTTCGAGTTCCAAAACAGTGGGTAGTAGATTCTGATTTATTATTAGAATAACCCTATCAACTACCCATGACTAGAGTAGTGTCCATGCGTAATAATCAAGCTACACTTTCTTTTGGTATCCCCATATCCACACCTAAACCACAAGAAGTTATAAGTTATAGTAGTCTTTTGGGAGTATCCTCCCATTTTGATTAAAAAAAAGTACTAAAACTCTACAGAAAGAAGTAGAGAAAACTGATTCACAGTTACCCCAATGTTCTCATTCTAGGGTACAAGCTTTTCAAGAGTACACCCCATGTCTTGAATGTCTTATTTTAATTGAAGAAAAGAGAATAAATGTAAATATTAGAGGTAGAGAATATAGACCATATTCAAGTTATGTCCCTCCAAATGATTTTGAAATGCTTTTACCTGATGAATCTAGGTATGCTACCTCTTATTATGTAAAAACTGATGTAACTGGTACTGTATCTTCTGCCTCATCTTTAGAAAAACTTCAAAATTGGAATAATATGGCTACCCATGAACTTCATCATAAAATCGATGAAGTTGCCAAGTTGCTAAGATCTATAGAAGATACAACCAAAAGGGCTAAAGCTCTCCTCGATCAAACCACTGTGAAAAAATCTAAAAGAGAAGTTAAAAAGTTTTCTCTATCAGAAGCCCTTAAAGAATAGCCATTTGAAAAAGAAGAGTTAAGTGATGAAGAGAAACGAAAGTCAATCATTGTATATAATGAATTTTTTTTAGTTGAAAAAATTCAAAAAAGACTAAAAAATATCAGTATGGATACTCAGGAGCAACCTGAGGTAGTAAATCTCACCCCAGGAGAGTCATCAAGAGTTGAAGACTCAAAAAATCTAGAATACTCTATCACTAGACACATGAGTTTTAATGTAGATTGCAAGACACCAGAATAAATCCAGTTAATCTTACAAAAAATGCAAAATATTGCTACCAAAATTGACAGAAGCACTAACATGACTATGTTTAAAATTGCTCTTCATATAACTTCTGGCTTTGTAGGAGCTTTGTACACCTAATGGGATTCTTTAGAAGCACAAATTCAGGCTACTATTTTGGATAGAGGAATAAGTGGATTAGTAAATGCTATTTCAAAAAAATTCATTGGAAGGTGGACAGATCATAAAGTTGAAGCAAAAGAGAAGTTTCTTAATGCAAAACTGTGTGATCTCAACAAGTTTGATCAGTATGTGTGCAAAATGCATGAATGGTACTACAACTCAGGAGAGATACATAATCTTGCAATGAAAGTAAGGTATGTTGAGAGCTTTCCAAATATCATAAAGGATAAATATAAAGCTACCTTACTAGGAGAAGATACTTCTGCTGTCTTTGGGTAGAATAAATCAGATCTTAAAAGAAGTACATAGACAAATATGTCAACAAAAGAATAGCTATAAAAGACAAAAAGAGTTACAGAAGTATTTTGAAAATCAATTTTGCAAGAAAACACTTGAAGAAGAAAGCTTATTTGGCTGTGAGCCATTTCTTACGATCAAAAATTGTAAGTGCAAGAAGAAGGATTATTGTTAAAAGAAAGGATGAAAATCTTTCTAGAAAAAGAAATCTCAAAAACCCTTCAGAAGGAAATTTTTTAGAAAAGGAAAAAAGCCTTCCTCCAAGATTAAGTGTTTTGTATGTGAAGGAGATCATTATGCTAAATATTGCCCCAAAAGAAAACATAAAAATTCTATAAATATGATTAACTATTCAGTCATTAGAGAAGATGAGTATAAACTAGTCACAGATAGAGAGTCTGAAATAGACAATATTGAAGTTCATTACTCATATGATCTAAATATAAATTACTATGATGATAATTCTACAGATAGTGGAGATAGTAACTATGATACATCGACATTTTTAGTGTGTATGAATTCTTTCACTCCACTTGACTATTCCCAACAGGCTCAGCAATATCAAGAAAAAGCAAAAGAAGCCTTTGATGAAGGTGATATTAGTAAGTATACATTTTTTATGATTGAATCTAAAAAATTTACTGCAAAAATTACTTCTGTAAATACTAAAAGAAAAAAGAAGTGCCAAAAAAAAGAATTTAAAAAAACCACTTCCTCAGCAGTCTTTAAAACAGAAAGGATAGCACATTTGATGGATGTTATAAAGAATGCTCAACAAGAGCTAAAATATCTTCTTTCTAAAGAAATTGAACAAAAAGAAAGAAAGATGAAGAAATTGATGAAAGAAATCCTAGCAAATAGCCTTGAAGACTATGTACATGCTTAGAAACCCATTTTAGATTTTTCTCTTTTACCTAAGAAGCAGATGGAATGATATTTCTATATTAATGAATGATAGAGAACCAAAACTCATTCATCAACCTTAAACCTTTTTTATCACATTTGATATTTACAGGTCCTAATTTCTACAAATTATCATAGCGTAGTAAGACATCATGATGCTGGATATCATGATGCTACCGGTGCCATTA
>Ga0115848_100171_pt1 | contig 21125 bp, 14 predicted proteins | sample InSIn3gowninarea_FD_83862 | JGI IMG/M metagenome (GOLD analysis project Ga0115848, IMG submission 83862) | reverse complement strand
CGAGAGAGGGGGAGGCGACGTTCTTGATCACGGCGGTGAAGTAGGGGAGCGTGGGCTGGTGCCGGTATGTCATCTGGGTGTGCGTGGTGGTTAGCATCGGTTTGTTCGATTCAGTCAGGACTGGAAGGGACAGACTACCGGAGGATGAAGTATGGAGCTTTTTTTCTCGAATGGAAAGGTGAAGAGGTTTGTGCTGCTGTGTGAGAGACGAGTGGACTACTTGATGTACCTTTTCGGTCCGTTGGTTGACGTCACCTTGGAGATGGCTCCACAGCCGGTTCACGTGACCAAGATGAGTTCGGCTTGTGTGATGAGAATTGAACGGATTGGATTGAATCGTCGCGACGGAACTGAACTGGCGAAACTGTACAGGTGGTTGCTGCAATACCACACGATCCATTGTGGTGGTGGTTGTGATGAGTTGTCCCTCCCATCTTTGAGGCTGTAATCGAGAGATGTGCAACTTTTGCCCTAGATTGACTGGCCGCATGTAGTTCGACGTGTCGCAACCCATGAACGAGCGGCTCCTCGAATGCTCACCCGGATGAACGCGTCGCTCCAGAGCGTGCAACGTGACCTATCACTGGTGATAGTGAAGCTCGATCTTCTGGCGATTGCTGTTGCTCCACCGCTTCCGGGTGGACCCGGCGGACGAAGGCACTCGGTCGTGTCGAAGTTCCTCATGAGAGGAGTCGCTTGTCTGGAGAAACCGTGGTGCCATGACGTCTCGACAATGTCTCGAGTGAACATCCTCCATCTCTTCATCCTGCATCCTCCTCCATTTTGACATCCCGCTCTTCGCCACTGATCCCCCCCCTCTCGAAGCGGCACCAGCGCTCAACAACCCGTCTGGCCTTGACAGTCCTTCCAGCCCATCCTCTTTCCCCAATGCCAAAGCTCCGCGTCGTGACGTTCAGAATCGCAACCTGCTGTTCCCAGGGATCGCCGGTCCCGTCGTCCTGGCTGATCTGCACATCCATGCTCACATCCATGCTCTCCCCTTCCAGCTCCTGACTGTCCCCACCATCTTCATCACCAGCCGAGCCGGTGCTGGTATTGGTAGGAGGGGGACATTCCGCAATCACCAACTTCTGCCCCGTTCTGGCGGCGGCCTCGACGGCGGAAGCGAAGGTCCGACTGAGACCCTGCGCGGAGAAGAAGGAGGTGTTCTTGTGCAATGCGAGCGGGTTCAGGAGAGCCAAGAGCGGCTGGTGTCCCGGGGTCGTATCTGGCGTTGCGGATGTAGAGTCGGATGGACGTATGCCGTGGACGGACAAGTAGGCTTGCAAGGCTGAGAGATCAGAGCAGAATGCGAGCTTCACGGTTCCGGATGTAGCGATGAGATGGAGGGTGGGAATGAGGAGTGGATGTGACGGTGCCGTGTCGGGGACTAGGTTGTGCGTGCCGCTGTCGCCGTCGTGCTGAGCTCCGGCGGTGATCCCACCAGCAGAATTCTGGCGGTGGTTGTCTGAAGCGCGGAGTGAGTGTAGTAGCTCATCGAGAAAGGCGTGTCGGGACGAGCAGACGATCAGCTTCGTTGGCGGCGCGTGATTGTCGAGGACGTAGCGTAGGAAGTCTGGCAGCGACACCGGATGGAGTACGACTGGGTAGTTCTCCGCCTTCATGTCGGTTCTTGACTGCTGGGCTGGTATGGAAACTTATGAAGACAGGCTTGGAAGGTTATGAACACAGGTGGAGATGATATCGCCGTAGCTCTCAGCTTTCAGCTTTCAGCTTTCAGACGCGTGTCATGGGACGCGGAGGAGAGGAATGGAATTGATTGCGCTCCTGGAGGATGCTTCCTCGTACCCATGGCGATGTCTGGTTCTTTTGTGAGAGCGCGCACGAATGCTCCGTCGGCATGTCAGTCGTGGACGACGATGTTGATGCGGGTCAGAGAAGCTGCATCGCCAAGTTTCATCCCACTCGCATCCTCTCGCATCCACTCACCCCACCATCTCCCCCCCAAGACAAACAAACCACTGGCAGTCGGGAGGTGCCCACTCCCACAACCTCCACAATGGAGTCTATATCCCGGATATCCAGCATGCTCGAGACAGGTCTGACATCCTCATCTTCATCCTCATCTTCATCCTCATCTTCATCCTCATCTTCATCCTCATCTTCATCCCCATCCTCGCCGTCTCCTTCTCACAGCCGCTCACCCCGTCCGCAGCACGAGACCTCACGCTCGAAGCTGCTCGAGATGCCAGCTCTGCCCGCCGCACCTCCTCTCGACCCATCCCCCCCCAACAGCTCAAGAAGCTGCTGGACAGCCGCTCCGAGCGCGACGTCCTCGAAGGGCTCCGGAAGGTCATCGCCGTACGTTCTCTCCATTCGCACACATCCCTCCATACAAAACACACACGCAGCCCACATATCTATGCTACATACACTACGGGACCAAGCCCCATCGAACACAGCTCCAGAAAAACCCGCTGACGGCCTCTCCCACCACGCACACCCAGATGACATACCGGCACCAGCCCACGCTCCCCTACTTCACCGCCGTGATCAAGAACGTCGCCTCCCCCTCTCTCGAGGCCAAGAAGCTCGTGTACATCCACCTGCTCCAGCACGCCGAGGCCGCCCCCGACACCGCCCTCCTCGCCATCAACTCCATCCAGCGCGCCCTCAGCGACGCCAGCCCGCCCGCCCGCGCGCTCGCCCTGCGCGTCCTGTCCGGCGTGCGCGTGCCCGCCATCGGCCCCATCGTCGCCCTCGCAGTCCGTCGCGCCGCCGCAGACATGAGCCCCGCCGTCCGTCGCGCCGCCGCCCTCGCCCTCCCCAAGTGCGCCCGCCTCGACCCGGCCACCGCGCCCCAGCTGCTCGACCAGCTGCGCCTCCTGCTCGCCGACCGCCACTGCCTCGTCGCCGGCGCCGCCGTTTCCGCATTGGTCGAGGTCTGGCCCGACCGCATCGACTTGATACATCCGCACTACCGCGGCCTGCTCCGCAAGCTGGTCGACATGGACGAGTGGAGCCAGCTCGCGACGCTGCGGGTCATGCTGGTGTACGCGCGGCGCTGCTTCCCGCGGCGCACGCGGCGGGTGAGGAAGAGACAGGGGGGTGATGGGGCGAAGACTACGACTACGACGGATTTCTACGCCGAGGACTCGGATCCCGACGCATCCTCCGATCCTACCGAGAGTGACTACACAGAAGAGATTATCCTCGACCCAGATTTAGACCTCCTCCTCCGCTCCATCGCCCCGCTCCTCCACTCGCGCAACTCGGCCGTCATCCTCGCCGTCGCGCGCTGCTACCTCTACCTCGGCACGCCCGCCCACCTCGCCGCCGCCGTCGGCCCGCTGCTCTCGCTGCTGCGCGCCTCCCCGGACATCCAGCACGTCGCGCTGCACAACATCGTACAGGTGCTGCTGCTCCATCCGCGCCCCTTCGTCCCGCACGCGCCCCGCTTCCTCGTCCGCGCCGCCGACCCGCCCGCCATCGCCGCCCTCAAGCTCGACGCCCTGACCCTGCTCTTCCCGCCCGCGCCCCGTCCCACCCGCGCCCTCGTCCTCGCCGAGCTCGCCCACTTCAGCCGTGCTCACAGCGCCAGCAATCCCGGCCTCGCCCGCGCCGCCGTGCGCGCCCTCGGCCGCTGCGCCCAGACCGCCTCCAACTCCAACTCCAACTCCAGCGCCAGCCCCGGCTCTCCCTCATCCTCACCCTCCTCCACCGCCGCCGCCACAGCCGCCGCCGAGGACGAGGCCACGAGCCGCCGCTGCCTGCGCCTCCTGCTCGGCCACCTGAGCAGCGGCGACGCCCGCCTCGTCGCCGCCACCCTCGACGTCGTCCGGCTGCTGATCCAGCGCGACCCGGCCGCGCACGTCGGCACCGTCGTGCGGCTGGCCAAGGGGCTGGACGGGCTGGCCGGCGCGCGGGCGCGCGCGTGCATCGTGTGGCTGGTGGGCGAGTTCGCCGGGGTCGGGGTTACGGGAGGGGGAAGGGGAGGGGGAGGCGGAGGAGGAGGAGGCGGGGGGGCGGGGGCGGGCGTGGCGGCGGACGTGCTGAGGATTCTGGTGAGGGGGTACAAGGATGAGGGGGAGGAGGTGCGGGGGCAGATTGTGCTGCTGGCGGCGAAGGTGTACTGCCACTATCTGAACGAGGTGAAGATGGGGAAGACGGGAGGAGGGGACCAGATGGAGGGATTGAAGATGGAGGCGTCGTCTGCGGACACGCTTACGAGCCACGATAACGATAACGATAATGACGGTGGAGACGCAGAGTTCAGAGCCCCGGCCCCAGAGACGACCAACCCACCTCCACCTACCAACGAGCCAGACAAGCCCCACCCGATCCCCATCCTCTGGCGGCACGTCCTCCTGCTCGCCCGCTACTCGCCCTCCTACGACCTACGCGACCGCGCCCGCCTCTACCGCGCCCTCCTCGCCGACCCCACCTCCACCGCCCTCGCCTCGCTGCTCCTCCTCGCGCCCAAGCCGGTCCCGCAGGCGCCCAGCCCGGCCGAGAGCCGGCGCGGCTACGCATTCGGCTCCGCGAGCCTGATTGTCGGCGACGAGGGCGGCGTCGGCGGGCTGAGGGGGTACGAGGGCGTGCCGGAGTGGGTGAGGGAGGGGGAGGAGCCGGACGCGGGGGTGCGGGAGGAGGGGGGTGGGAGGGCGGAGTATAAGGCGTCGAGGGTTGTGACGGCGGGGGAGAGGTTGGATAGTGCGGTTGCGACGGAGAGGGCGAGGGGGGGTGTGAATGGGGCTAAGGAGAAGAGTTTGGATGACTGGTTGGCGGAGGAGGAGGAGGAGGAGGAGGAGGAGGAGGAGGAGAGTGAGGGGTCGACGGAGGAAGAGAGCGGTGACGAGGAGGAGACGAGCGAGGAAGATGAAGAAGAAGAGACGGATAAAGAGAGCGAGGATGAAGGAGAGGAGGATCGATTGGTCAAATAGATGTATATACCCAATATAGCTGCATCATCACCGTGGATGAGAAGGCAAGACTTACTGAACATATCAACCAACCTTAAATCTTAAAGACCAACCTCACGTTGTGCGACCAGCAACGGAGCTTTGTTTGTCGAGTTGTGACCGAGTGATCTTACCGAAGTCATCACGTTTCTTAGCGCCGTGGTGCTCCTCTCGCAACCTACCTTCACCTACCGCTTGGCACCGCCGTGTGAACGAACAACATTGGCGTGAAAAGAACTGAACGACACGAACCTAAAACGAAGCCACAAGAGCGTGAAAAGAGTGGAGTCACGTGACCGGAGAAGCGGACACAGAGAGTGGAAGGAACTTCATAGGACGACTGTACGAGATGATTCACGGTCAAGGAGCGCAGTAAGGACGATCATCTTGTTCCGCAAGCCAGGGACAGGCTCGAGACGGGAACGGTATGAGAGGCTACCGAGGAACTAGATGCGACGTAGTAAGGCCTATTCTTTTGACTTGTCCGAAAAGGTTTGAATCTGAATCTGAATCTGAATCTGAATCTAATACAACGAGCGGAAAAGGGAACTTGGAAGAAAGATGCCGGACATGAGGAAAGGCTGACTCGACGAGACATCTTCGACCCTGTCCTTTCTGCCAAACTGACTGGATACAAAAGGACTACCCAGACGCCGCCACAGACTATGAAGAAAGTGAAGTTGTGGTAGAAGCATCGGTCGCCCGATATATGACGTATAGAGACCAAATCTGACTGGTTTTGACCAAAGTGAGGACAAGCACTCACCAGCGTCGACTGTTCGAGGGTCAGTAAGACATACCACGCTTGACGATTGCAATCTTACCTGTAGGCAGCAGAGACCTTTGGCTGCCGCTTCTTCAACCGAGGCGTGACGTCGTCGTACTGGCGACGCTTGCCATCGTCCTGCTCCTCCGAAGCATCGAAACTCCTCTTGCGAGAAGTCGCGGTGTCGGAGCGAGCAAGCGGTATAGGCCCGCTGTCTTCTAGTAGATTAGTGCCGTTGTTTGTCGTCGATCCGGACGCATCCTCGTGGAAATCAGAGCCGACCTGAGTGTGCTGGCTGTTCTCCGAACGCGGGCTATCACGGATACCATCGTAATGGCCGTGCCCGTTGGGTCGCGGGATTTGATCGGATTTCCAGACGTCGTACATTGGCGATGGTTCCCGCTCTGGAGGCGGCGGGGGTGCGTAACCCTGCTGTGGCGGTCCATACGGCTGACCCTGCCCCTGAAAGCCGAACTGAGGCTGACTTTGCGGCTGCGGAGCGTGTGCGGAAGTTTGCTGCACTCCGCTCATCTCTGTCTTGAGATGAGGCGGCGGTGCCGTGAATGCAGGACCCGGCGTAGGATGTACCGGCTTTGGTGAGCCAGTGACACCTAGTCGAGCAAGAATGTCTTCCTGCTGATCGTTCTTGTCAAAGACTGGTACTGGCGCAGAAGGTCCAGGAGCGTTTTGAGACGGTGCAGGTTCTTGGTCACGAGCTGAAGTCCCATTAGACTCCAGCTGCTCGATGACAGTGTCCATCACATTCCAGCCGGGGTCGTGGCCATCTTCATCGCGCTCCTCCACAATCTCACCGTCTTCCTCTTCGACGGGGAGATCAGGACGATCACGATGGCCTATAACGTCTTCTAGAGGCACCACCTCAGAAAGATCCGTGAGTTCTTTGAATATCGTGTCGTCCTTGAAGAGTGCCCAATCCTCCATCTCTCTCACGCTGATGAAAGCTTGGTACGCATTCTCAGATGTGAAGTACTTTGACACCGAGTCACCGTTCCCTAAGGGCTTCTGCGGCGGCTTCTTTGTGACTTCCTCAGCTTCTGCGTATGTCGAAGGCAATGCTCGAGTGACTTGGTTGGGAGGATGCCAAACTGATCACGGGTTAAGATGTTTTCTCATTGGATACTGCTCGTTCAACACACGACTTACTAATGATGCCGATACTCAGGTTGGGATCGATTTGGTCATTGCCTTTTGGCCATATAGCACCATCGAAGTCAAAATCCCAGTCATCCCATCCTAGATAGAGAGAGTCGGGGTGCTGTGAGTTGTTCTGGACAGAGGGTTCTCCGTGCTCCGAACTCATGTCCATAGCGCTTGATGAGGATGGTGGGGGTGGATTCGCATTAGGTGTGCCTTGATGAGAAGGTCGAGTTGGCGTTCTTTCAGGGCTAGCTTGCGACGTTGTAGAGGGAGCATTCTGACCATAACTACTCGGGGCCTGCTGCGGTTGTTGTGGCCCATACTGAGAGTACTGAGTAGGGTCGTTGGAAGGATAGGCCTGCTGCGCTGGTTGCTGCCACTGCTGGTTATGTTGGTAGTTGGTTGGTGGAGCGGAGGGATCGAGTTGCGGATATCCTTGAGGTGGGTACCCTTGCGGCTGTTGGTGGCCTTGCTGCGGAGAATAGCCTTGATGTTGCTGTTGATTGTATGGAGGTTGCTGCCAGCCTTTATTGGATTGCTGGTATCCTGACTGTGGTGGTTGCTGGTAGTTTTGAGACTGTTGATAGCCCTGCGGCTGTTGATAACCTTGGTGAGGGGGCTGATATCCCTGCGGCTGCTGATAGTTCGAAGGCTGCTGGTAACCTTGTGGCTGTTGGTAACCTTGCTGTGATTTCCATCCCTGAAGCTGTTGGTAATTCGGAGGCTGCTGATATCCCTGAGGAGCTTGCTGGGGATATCCTTGCTGCTGGAATCCTTGAGGTTGCTGCTGGTACTGATTTTGGTTGTAGGGGCCAGCAGTCTGACCCTGCGGTGGCCCACGATAGCCAGGAGGAGGTGGATAACGAGTTATGACGGGGTTACCTTTATGACGTTTCGGAGGAGGAAACGAATTAGGACCGCTTAATGTCTGGTTAGCGGCAAAACTTCGGTACACAAACATGGCGGAAACGTCGGTGCGACGATGTGTCTTGGAGGAGGGTAAAGCTGAACATGGAGGATGAGGAAGAGTGACTCACTGCTTTGGGTGCTGTTGGTGATTTGGAGGTCCGTTAGGCTGGTAGCCTCCACCTTGATAGGGGGGCTGACCGTACTGCTGCGGCGGTTGCGAGTAGGGTGGTTGTTGCTGTCCATATTGTTGCTGAGGGTATGACTGTGGACCTTGCTGTTGCTGCGGGGGATAGGACTGCGGGCCAAATGGCGGACTGCTGCTGTATTGCTGAGGGTGCTGGTACTGAGGACCTCCGTTCATCGAAGCGTTTCCGTACATCGCGACGAGGCGGCACAGGTTCAAGTCTCTGACGCTGAGCTGGGAAGACTTGTAGTGGTGATGACCAGAGAGGAAGTTAGAAGCCCAGGTACGCCGATGCTATGGTATAACACGCCGCACCGACCAAGCGAGCCCGCGCACCACGTGTTTGGTGTGAAACCGATGACAGAGAGTTCACCAAGATGAACGACCTTGTACCTAGGTAATGACGGGAGCTGTGAGGTGACGTGCGATGCAGATGAAATTCCAAAGCGTGAACTGGATTGAGAGGCCAAGTGATCATCCAAATGAGATGAGAACAGTTAGGGGTAGGAAACAGAGGGAAAAAACTTGAGAGACTCGACAGAGAACGTGCTTCCTATGGCTTTCAATCCGACCGACAGTCAACATGGCATCTGACGCGAGTCTACAGAGGGTTTGTACAGCCCATGGTCCAAGGATTTCAAGTTGTTGCGCGGCAGGAGGGTGGGAAAAGGTGCAGAGATGGAAAAAGCAGCCGCCGGCAGCAACCTGTCGCGCACAGGCCGAGTCCGTCGTCAGCACCTCGGATGCCACCCTGCACCTGGCTGCACCTGGCTGCACCTGAACCTTACAAGTAGAATCTCTCGACAAGTAGAACCAACACGCACGCGACAGATGGGCCATCTTCTCTACCCACGACCATGATTGTGCGATACAGATATCTGCTGGCAGCTACTCTAGCCTCCTGTCCTTGACCTCTGGTCCCATCTTCTGAGCGAGTCTTTCTTTCACAATCACGCATACTCTGTGCTCGCAATAAAGGAGCTCCACAGCGATGCCAGGCCTTCCGTGTACGCTCAAGTCGTGCGGCCCTTGTCTGTCTGCATTCCACTCACTGACCCTATCCCGATATCTTAGCTACGATCGACCTGGACGCATGCATAGAACGGTTGTACAAAAAAGAGCTGCTGGCGGACTCGGTCATCGAAGCGATATGCGCAAAGGCGAAGGAGCTCCTCATGAAGGAGAGCAATGTCGTCCACATCGCGGCGCCCGTCACCGTGGTCGGTGACATCCACGGCCAGTTCTTCGACATGATCGAGATATTCAGGATAGGCGGGTTTTGTCCGGACACGAATTACCTCTTTCTAGGTACGTAAGATGCGTCTCCTGGGCGTGTGGCCAAGCGCAACCTGTCCAATGTGGGGAGTCGTCTTTCAGAGTGGACAGGCCTGCAGAATCGTCTTCTTCCACCGGCCAAAGGATCGGGAGTATTGCAACGCTTGCAACGGCGTTGCAACATCTCTGGTACCTTGCCTGCCACCACCTGACATCCTTCTGCGAGCCGCTCTCAACCACCCTCACACTAACACCACTTCCACCCTCGCAGGTGACTACGTCGACCGCGGTCTCTTCAGCGTCGAGACCATCTCCCTCCTCGTCTGCCTCAAACTGCGCTACCCGCACCGCGTGCACCTCATCCGCGGCAACCACGAGTCCCGCGGCGTGACCCAGTCTTACGGCTTCTACACCGAGTGCAGCCGCAAGTACGGCAACGCCAACGTCTGGCACTACTTCACCGACATGTTCGACTTCCTCACGCTCTCCGTCGTCATCAACGACCAGATCTTCTGCGTGCACGGCGGCCTCAGCCCGTCCATCCACTCCATCGACCAGATCAAGATCATCGACCGCTTCCGCGAGATCCCGCACGAGGGGCCCATGGCCGACCTCGTCTGGAGCGACCCGGACGCCGAGCGCGACGAGTTCAGCCTGAGCCCCCGCGGCGCCGGGTACACCTTCGGCGCCCAGGTCGTCAAGAAGTTCCTCGAGGTCAACGGGATGAGCCACATCCTGCGCGCGCACCAGCTGTGCCAGGAGGGCTACCAGGTGCTGTACGACGACCGGCTCAGCACGGTGTGGAGCGCGCCCAATTACTGCTACCGCTGCGGCAACATGGCGAGCGTGCTCGAGGTCAGTGATACAGGGGAGAGGTTTTTCAACGTGTTTGACGCGGCGCCGGAGAATGATGTGCATCGGGCGGAGCAGCAGGCGCAGCAGGGGAAGGAGGTGCAGACGGAGTATTTTTTGTGATGGGGAGTGGCTGGAGACGGGCTGTGTAGGCCGTCTACTCTGGGCGCTTGTATGGGGGGGGAAATTGGATTTGTGGCTGTTGTAGATAGGTGCTCTTCCGTATTCGATGCCTTTGCAGGGCATGTTGGAGGCTTCCACATAGGCGTTGATGGCTCTGAGGTATTGTACCTGTACAGGCGTCGATGGCGTCTAGTAAAGGCATATTCCAGTAAGGACATCGAAGCACCACACATTCTTGGAGTCGCAATGTAGAAGGGACGACGATGGAGTTGCGCATAGCTTTGGGTCATAGACGTACGAACCAGCTGGAAAATAAGTGATATATACATATGTGATGATATATAACGTGGTTCACCACCGAGTCGCCAACCCCACCGAGTCGTCAGCTCTCCTCCACCAACACGCCTACGCGGCAACAACGCGTAATGTCTTAACAACGTAACGTGCAAAAGTCCTATAATAAAGGAGATATTTACCTTACTATCTCTAATATTTAATTAAAGCAAGTTCTAAGCAAAAAACGCGCTATAGAGATCTATAACGTTCCCTAAATAATAATCTAAGACTAACGCGCTAGACGACGCGCCCGACACGATTACGAGCCGAACCGTAAGAGCCTAATAAAGCTAGAGGAGGAGGTGATTATATAGCGTATACTTAACAAGAGTCTACGTGGTGTACCGCTCTCGAAGGTATATATACGAGATATAGCGAATAGACTACTAGGAGAGCGCGGAGGTAACCCTACTAGTAAGAACTAGGTTAATAGGTTTATTAAGCGTACTCCTAAGCTACGAACGCGATAGAGCCGTTCGTACGATTACTAGCGAGCTACCTACGAAGACCTAGCGCTTATACTACCCTAGTTCGAGCTTATTTAATTAATAAAGGCGAAGTACGGTATTATTAATAAGGATACCTAGAACTTTAACGAGATAGGCTTTTTAATAGGTAAGATCACGTCTTAGCTCGTAGTAATAGGCTTAGATAAGCCTAGGAAAGTAAAGAAACTATAGCCTAGCGATCGCGAATAGACTACCCTAGTATAACTGTATAAGCTATTAGCGCGACAGGGAAGCGTATCCCACCCTTTATTATCTTCGCTAGTAAGGTCCTAATCTCTACCTAGTTTAAGCTAGGTATACCACGCGACTAGGTTATCTAAGTTAGTCTAAATAGCTAGACGAGCAACGATCTAGCGCTTAACTAGCTTAAACACTTCGATACATATACGAAGTCTATAGGAGCGTATAGGCTACTTATTATTAACGGCCACGAGAGCTATTACTTACTTACTTTCTAGAACTACTATAAGGAGAATAAGATTATTACTCTCTATATACTATCTTACTTATCGTACTTACTATAACCTCTTAACGTCGCCTACTTTACGCCGCTAAAGCGCTCTTATAGCGACGGCATCTCGGCCTTAGCGCGTAGCTATATCTACTATATTAGTAAGGAAACCTTCCTACTAGCCTTTAAAGCTGCCTACAAGTAGATATTTACTAAGAAGAACGCTTACGTAGGGTTTAGAGGCGCTAGATTAGTTTTATTTAACCTAGATATAGTGGTATTAAAACTTAATATAAGGTTACGTACGCTAACTCTACTACGGCGCGATAACGCCGCGTAGGAGGCGAAGACGCTACGTAACGCTAAAGAGCTAGAAGCTTAGACTACGCTTATTTAATAAAGAATATAAAGGCGCCTAGGTTCCTTAGTAAGCTTACTTAACGAGTAGGTATAATAGCTAAGTAAAGGCGCGTAGTAGATAGTATATAATATAGTGTTACTATAGGAGGAATAGGCGCGTATATAAAGCGTAATTAAAGAGCTTATAAAGCGTAAGGGCTATAAAAGGCGGTATATACAGGTAGAGGAGACCTTAATAGTTAGTAAGGTATTAGACTTAATTACTAAGAGAAAGGATAGTAGTCGTAAGGACGGTAAAACGCCTACGAAGAGGGTGCGCGCTAAGAGGTACTACGGCTATTACGGCGAGGTTAGGTATAATTCCCGCACCTATAAGGTAGAAATAGAGGATATAGATAATAGTAAAGAATCTAAAGTGTAATCTACTATAGTATATAGTAAAAAAAATTATTATAGTGTTACGTAGTGTTGCCGCGTAGGCGTGTTAGTGGAGGAGAGCTAACGACTCGGTGGGGTTGGCGACTCGGTGGTGAACCACGTTATATGTGATGAAGAGTGGATGAGACGACCGTGCATGCTGGTTTAAATCTCGCTCTGCCTTGCTTAACTTTCGTATCTTGTTTTCATGCGCTTCCGTGTACAGTACTCTATTCAGCTTTCTCTGCTACATATTTGATGTTTGCTCATAAAGAAATGCCAGTTGCACGCATTACTCAGAAATCTAGGATCAAACAGAAGCTTCTCCGAACACCCAGACATCCCCCAAAGAGCCAGAACAACAAGCAAACTTACACCTGCCACTTTCCCCGCCTACATATCGCAACAACGCCTCGTCCACAGGAAAGCCATTGGGTATCTTAAAAGTACATCGGCCCATTACCGCCATCCTGAGCCGGAAACTCACCGCCAAATCCCGGCACACCCTCATGCTCCATCCCATCCAGATTCATAAACTCCTCCAGCGCGCCCTCCGGCATGACCGGCTCCTGCTGGCCCCCCTGCTCGGGCCCCTGGCCCTCTACTCCCATCTCCCTAGGCGACGGCGCCTCGATCCCGTCCACGAGCCTCGTGAGCGGCGGCACCGCGCGCCCCAGCGCGTCCCTCCGCTCGGGCTGCCGGACGCCCGCGTCCTTGGTCTCCGTCGCGTCGCCGCGCGCGTTCATGTACAGCCCCGCGTCGCCGACCTCCCCTTGCTGCACGTGCTGCTCGAACGCCGCGTCCAGCAGCGGCAGCAGCAGGCTGGCCTCGTACCAGCGCCCCTTGATCTGCGAGAGGTCGAAGCGCACGGCCGGCTGCAGCAGCTTCCACGCCGCGGACGTGGGCGTGACCGGCTTCGTCAGCGCGTTGCGCGCGCGTAGGTCCTCGCGCATGCGGAGCGGGAGGTGCCGGTTCGTGGGCGTCGTGGTTTGGTTGCGCAGGTTGGTGAGGAGGGTGTAGATGTCGCCCGTGACGTGGACGGTCGTGCGTTGCTGGATGCCGGGAGCGCCGGGTGTTGGGGTGGCGACGGGGACGGGGACAGGCTGGATGCGCTCGACGATGTCGAGCACGACGAGTACGTCCGTACCGCTGCCTGGCCGCAACCGCACCGGCTCGCCAACCCAGATCTTCTCCGCGCCCAGGAACATGCCGTTCCAATGGCGCTCCTCGGCGCCGGCGCCGGCGTCGGCTCTGGATTTGCGTGTGAGGTCGAAGAGGGTGTAGCTTGCATCGACTGCGCGTGCGGCAAGAATACTCCCATCCACCTCAGCATCACCAACACCATACCGCTTGTCCAGGATGCCAGCCCAGTCGGCCGCGTCGTAGGTGACGTTGCGTTCGTTGAGACGACCGTTGGTGAAGGGGGGCGGTGACCAGGCCAGCCAGGGGCGCAGGTGATCGTTCCGGGTTATGACAACTTGAGGCGGGTGTGCGAAGGGGTGGGAGAGGGGTTGCACGACGTAGGCGCGGATTTCTTGCGCAGTGGAGGGGTTGAGGGCGTAGCGGCGGGTGATGACGCCAAGACCCCAGGCCTGGCCTCTGTTGAACCAGACTATTTCGCCGGGGCGGAAGAGAAAGCGGTCGTATGAGGCGTCGATCTGCTGGTCGAGGGACCGTGGCGGAGGTAGTGGGGATGGCTGAGGTTGCGCATTCGGGGTTTGCGTGGTTTGGGGGGTCGTAGTTCGCTGTGGTAACGACATTGGCGTGGGCGGCTGTTTCGTAGCCAGTGAGTCTTGCGACGGCTGGCGACGAGGTATCTCCACAACTGGATGTTTGCCAGAGACCTGAGGCTTGATCTGCGCTTCCTCTTTCTTGACTTGTGCGGCTTGCTTGACCTCCTTCACGGCTGGCTTGTCTTCAGGCTGCAGTTCTTCTGGCGAGCAGGCCTTACATGAGCAACTGCGCGTGTCGCCAGTCTCATCCGTAACAAGCCACAGGAGGTGTGGGAAGAAGTCGGCGGGACTCCTGTAACGTTTTTTGCGACCCATCGGATGGCCGTACAAGTATGCGTCCTGCCGGTCATGCCCACCTCCAGCATGATTTTTGGCGGACTTCTGCGGCCTTCCTTCGGCATCCTCTGCTTTGGATTTGATGTGTTCGAACAGGCGATAGTTTTCGGGGAGTGCTGCCAGGATATATGCCTTATCTTCAAAGAACGTTAGGGAGTGAAGTTGAAGCGAAGGATTGCACGACGTACCTTGGTATCCCACTCCACCAAGTTCGCGCATCAGCATACCTGCAAGCTTCCTCCTCCAGTCCAGATGTTTGGGGTCATTTTCAGATATCTCACGATAGTAATCGCATACTCCTTTCGCATCCGGCGTCCTGTCCAGCTGCTTGGGCAGCGGCTGGTTCTTCTCGACTTGCCTCTTGTTGCTGACTTCAAGCTTGCCGTCAGAGCGACGGACGTACAGCGGTTGGAAGAGTGTCATCGGTCATGCATTGTCTACAGAGTCTCACAAAGGTGGCCAATCTTCGACAACAAGGTGAAGACGTGAAGATGTGAAGACGAAGGCTTGCCGGCTATACACAACCTAGTCGTCGCAAATTGATGTCGGTCGCCGAGAATGTCCCATTTACGCCTGCACGTGCCGACGCGTGCCTTGTCAACGCGCCGTGGCATCAGTCAACTTTGGCGTCCAGCTTCCAGCCACGCAAGGAATGTTGGAACCCACCACTCCAGTGCTGCTGTTCTTGCTCGCAGTCACGTCGAGAATGAGAGGGCTTCGTGAGGATGGCTTCTAGTATACGCTTCATTCACTGGCCAAGACGGCGTCGATTCGTTTCGTTTGATTCACTTGCACTCCGGTAGAGGCTAGAGCATGCTGCTGCCGTTGCGTCTTTCACTTTCACTCGTAGTCTTCGCCTTTGCATGAGATCCACAGAACTATCCGCTCGGCTATATCTACTCACCTTGCTCCGTCTGGCAGGCTTCTTGCTGTCTTGCTCACTGCAGGTATCCGTCCGGATCACAAATCCGTGAACAATGGATCGCCCAAGCTACCAGCTAGGCTCGCCGCTGCCTGTGACTCCACAAAGCCGTAGATCCGTCACTGCCTCTGAGCTCCTGGCATCGTTCCAGGCCTCTCAATCGCCAACAGCTAACACCAAGTCGACGAGGTCGCCAGCGGTCGTCGTGGAGAATGCTTTGGATACTCCGCAGCGAACAGCATACTTGCCAGTAACACCGTCGTCGGAAGTGGCTTCAGACGCCATGGTGGACGGAATACGCACCCTGCGGCCGAAGAGGGTCGTCACGTACGATATCTCCGATAGTGTTGATACGACACCACAATCCTCAGCGTACGCATCGTCAGTGTTGCTCACTCCAGAGACTCTCAACACCCGCGAGGAGTCCGAAACAACCGAGGATGAAATCATAGTAGTCAAACCTCAAGCCCGCTCTTCAACAGGCCGTTTCTTGAGGCCTCCATCTGAGCTGACGCTGTCAGGGAAGATGCTCGGAGATGTCCGTGGTCGTAGCCAGTCTCACAGATACCGTAAAAGCAACTCGAAGCAGTCGAAGGATATCTTAGTTTCAGACACACAGAGCCAGCCCAGCGATCAGACAGCACGGAGCCGCCTTCGTGCCGATATTGCATCCATCACACGAGTCAAACAGGATGGCTTCCTGCTCGCACATAAGGAATTCTTCCTTCCGCTACTGCCCGAAAAGAATTACATACAGAAGCTCGAGGATTTGCAGAGTACTGATTCGATCTTCGGTTCGTTCGCGCCATACAAGGCTCTGGAAGAGCAGCCAAAAGGGTGAGTGAGCTTGGACTTCGGCTTGCGATTTGGAGATATCCAGAACTGACTTCAGGTAGTGTGACGGCAACCATGAAACCGTATCAGTTAAGCGGTCTCTCGTTCCTACTACATCTGTACGAGAACGGCATGTCTGGTATGCTGGGTGACGAGATGGGGCTTGGCAAGACACTGCAGACGCTATCTCTGTTCCAATATCTGAAGGAGCACGGCCATCGCAGGTCATCTTCAGATGAGTTCCAACCAGCTCTGGTCATCTGTCCGCTTAGTGTCATCAACTCCTGGGTGACAGAGGCTCGCAAGTGGACGCCGCAGTTGAAGGTTATGCGTTTCCACGGGGGCTTGCATGAGAGGCAACAATTGAAGAAAGTGGCTACAGGACAGATCGACCGCTATGGCAACGCAACCGGCCACTCCAAGCGGAAGAGGGAGCGCCGGCATGCTTCCGGAAAGCCGCTGATTGATCTTGACTCCGACGCGGAAACGGAGGGTCTTTACGACCTGGTCGTCACCACGTACGAAGTATTTGCAGCTGAACACAAATGGTTCAAGTCAGCTTTCGTCTGGCGTTATGTGGTCCTGGATGAGGGGCACAGGATCAAGAACAACACCACTCAGATATCAAGCTCTCTGCAAGGCTTGAGTGCGGAATATCGCCTCATTCTCACTGGGTAAGGAATTTGTTCTATCCATGATCGCGCGAGGGAGACGTTCTGACACACGTCTTAGCACTCCATTGCAGAACAATCTCCACGAGATGTGGGCGCTACTTCATTGGCTGTATCCACAAGTGTTTACAAAGCAGACTGCGGAGCTTTTCAGTTCATCGTTCGACCTAACTCGTGGTAAAGTTAGCACCTCAGTGATGGACAGCGCAAGGCGGTTGCTTGAGCTTATAATGCTCCGTCGACTGAAGAACAGCCCAGATGTCAACTTAGGATTGCCTCCCAAGGAAGAAGTACTTCTCTACGTCCCTCTCACTCCAATGCAACGCTTCTGGTACACGCGGCTTCTTACTCGGGCCGGAGACGACTTCCTAGAAGATCTCTTTCGAGATGTCAAAGGGAAGGAGAAGACCACACTGAGACAAGAAGCTGAGGAAGAGCGAACTTGGGCCGCGCTCGACAACACTCAATCCAATGAACCCTCTAACGAGTGGACTGAGACGAAGGAAATCATGCGTCAAGCTCTGGAACAGGAGAAGACAACTTCGCTCAACGTCAATGCTTGGCGCAAGCTGATGAACCTCGTGGTGCAGCTCCGAAAATGCTGCAGCCACCCATATTTGCTCCCAAATGCGGTTCCGGAGCCATATCACTTGGGTGAGCACATCATCCGTGCTTCTGGTAAATTCATCGTTTTGGAGAAATTACTGCAGGATCTCATCATCAAGAAGCGCAAGAAAGTTCTGATATTCTCCGGCTTCACCAAGATGCTGACTTGCTGCGAGGACCTACTGGCTTTGATAGGTGGAAACGGTACCAACTTCAAGTACCTGCGATTCGATGGCTCCTCCGGTAGAGCGAGGAGGAACTTGAGCATCCGCATGTTCAACGATCGAACTTCAGAGTACAAAGCGCTTCTCATATCCACTCGAGCCGGCGGTCTGGGCATCAACTTGACCGCGGCCACCGACGTTATATTCCTCGACGAAGACTGGAACCCACAGATTACCATCCAGGCAGAGGCTAGAGCCCACCGCATCGGGCAGACCCAGCTTGTGACGATCTACAAGCTCTGCACTCAAGGCACGGTCGAAGAGCAAATGATGGGTCGTATCCGCAAGAAGCTCTACCTCTCAGCCAAGATCACCGAATCGATGCGGAACATCCACAGTATGCCCACAAAGCCGGTGAAGAAGACGAAGGGAAAGCCCGCGACGGAAGAAATGCCGCAGCTCGACACAAGTCAGCTGAAGTCTCTGGTGCGCCGTGGTGCGCAGACCTTGTCCCATCCGGAGATCGATGTCACCGAGATGCTTTCCTGGGACCTCGCCACCATCCTGGAGAAGTGCAAGGACCGTCCCAGCGATCCGCATGTCAGTGAGCAGACGGCGTCGTCAACCACACTGGACGAGGAGAAATGGTTGTCCGTTATGGAACGCGTGGAGTGTGCCGTGTTTGACGGCAAGCGATACCAGCGAAGTCTGTTCAACGAAGACAAGGTTCTTCCCGAGGGTGTCTCGAAGGAGGATCGCCGGAAGGGCAAGAACACGACCGTCATGGTTGACGGTTTCGCTATCAACAAGGAGAGTATGCGGTGTGCAGATTGGGAGGCTGTGCCTACGATGGCAGGGAAGGATCCACGACTTGCTGAGCCAAAGCGGGAGAAGAAAGCGCAGGTGGTCAACCAGGAGGTGAGTACCATCTTTCCTGGCAATGTCCTTGGTCCCTGATAGCTGACGATTCCACACAGCATTGCCAATTGTGCTTCGACGGTGGAGAGCTGATCTGCTGCCACGGCTGCCCGCGAGCCTACCATTACGATTGCCTGCCAAAAGAATTTCAGCAACGCACCAAGGGCTGGCAGCAATTCCACTGCCCGCAACACGAGTGTGTCGTTGACGGCAAAAAGACTACGGACGCCGGCGGGCTCATCTTCCGGTAAGCAATCATCACTTTCCCTTCCCATCTCCCTTCGCCGGCCCCTTTCCCGCTCTTTTCTCCTCCTCCTCCTCCTCCTCCTCCTCCTCCTCCTCCTCCTCCTCCTCCTCCTTCTTCTCTCCCTCACACAACATGAACGGAACCCAGTTAACACTCCCCAAAGCTGCCGCTGGTGCCCCAACGGCTACTGCGAAGACTGCCTCGACTGGGACCGGACCACCCTCGTCGGCGAAACCCTGCCCGAGCACGAGGTCGTCGGCTTCTCCGCCGTCGAGCAGGCCTTCTACATCGTCTGCCCCGACTGCGACGAGCACCATCAGCAAACCCCGGAGGCGCGCAAGTTCTTCGAGGAGCAGGCCGCGCTGTTCCAGGCGCAGTACCAATCACAGGTTGATAAGGAAGAGGGGGATGATGAGGCGGTGGCGCCGGGCACGTCGGGTCTGGACGGGAGCAGTGTGGAGCGGGAGAGCAGGGCGGAGTCGATGACGGAGGCGGCAACGTTGAGCTCGTCGGACGTGCCGACGCCGAAGGGTTCTATCAAGGCGCCGTTGGGGTCGGTCAAGAGCGCGGCGGCTGGTGCTGGCAGATCGGAGACGAGCGTCTCATTTGGTGAAGGCGTTTCGGTGAAGCGGAAGAGAAGCTTTGAGGCTGACGAGGTCGCTGTTCCGACCAAGGTGTTCAGGCATGAGGAATGAGGTACGAGGTGTCGGGAGATCACGTTTGTCACGTTTTCTTGTGGCAACCTCTTGTTGGGCTCGTCACTGATTTCGGGTCTCTGGAACCTGTCAGCTGATTGAATAGTTACATTCCCTTTCGAGAGGCTTACCCTTGGATCCGGATTCGAAAGAAACAACCCTTTACCGGGGAGTCTCCCAGATCCACGGAGAATCTCTTCAACAGTCCTCGGCTTGCGATACCGAATACGGATTTGTTCCTCCGGAGTCGTAGTGTCGTCGTAGTTCTCCGGACGTTTCGGCCGTAGCTCTCGTCTGCGATGTGGGATCTCGATGTTGTCTGCCTCCTCGGAGGGATTTGAATAGCCTGGTGGGCCATCTTCAAGACCGCCCTCTGAGATCGTTCGCTCAGCGTCCGAGGGATTGAGAGCACGGCTGAGGAGGTTCCAGAAATTCGACATTGTCGCTGGGTGTTCGAGATTGGAATCTTTCTGTTGGATGCGAGACGATATCGACACGAACTATACAGATGAAGGATTCTAGTCTGGCAGACATGGCCTATAGCAAGGCACGGTCGCTGGAAAGAATCCATCTTTGTCCGAGTCATTGTTGGTGATTGCTGGATCCGGTCATCGGTCGAAGGTTGTTGTTTCTTTCAGATGAAGAGAGTACATATGACAAAGGAAGTGGTTCGATAGCTCGGCACTCGCGATTAAATCTCGCTTAAAGGAATTTTCAAGTGGCATGATCGCATTGACACAATTAAGTGCGGTCTATGCAAGAGCATTGCGTTTTTCCTGGGTTTAGATCGAGAGGGAGGTAAGGGATGTGAGGTTCTTTGTGCGCTTCCACGACATCCACAGCCTCCGCTAAGATAACTGGACTTGGCGTCTCTCTACGCAGCTACATTGAGCGGATCCTCAACGGTGTGTCGATTCATACATCGGGTGTCTCTGGGCCTGGAGACAGGCGAGGTGGTATGAACATGACGCTCTTGTAGCCTTATGGAGAAGGCATTGAGCTCGTCTTGCAAAAGAGTAGAACTGCACAAAACACACCTCTCGTCAGGTGAAGTCTTGAGCGATTACAACAAACCTCTGCATGTATTTCTAGTCGACATGTCGATAGCGTTGTTTTCCTTATGTTCTTGGAGCCATCGAGTGAAGGCGGCCGTGAGAAACGACAAGAAAACTAGGGGATAGCACCGCTACCATCGAACAGTTGTAGGCTTGTGCATCGCGGCCGGGGGGTTGAGCGTTGCATGCTGTTCAGCAGCGATCCATTGTTGTCGTTGTATATGATTCCATCCCTGTTGGATGTTGATTGAGCGAGCAGCGTTTCGAGGACAGAAGTTAGAGAGCTGTGCAGGCGCACGCACACGCTCACGACGACATCCATGTTTAGAAGACGCACGTAAAGAAATCCTTCACGGGCTGCATAGAAGTTCATATCCGCGTTCGAAATCTACTTCGCTACTTCACTACTCCCTCACGTGAATGCAACAGAGACTGCGACATAGCTCACTCCTCCTAGTGTGGAACCATGGCACACAGGGTATAGAGCCACAATGCAGACACACTCAGACGCCTCTCGACGCTCAATGCCAGATGAACACATCTTCAACAACGCAACAAGTCCCTCAGAGACCCGAAATCAGTGACGAGCCCAACAAGAGGTTGCCACAAGAAAACGTGACAAACGTGATCTCCCGACACCTCGTACCTCATTCCTCATGCCTGAACACCTTGGTCGGAACAG
>Ga0115848_100169_pt1 | contig 21171 bp, 27 predicted proteins | sample InSIn3gowninarea_FD_83862 | JGI IMG/M metagenome (GOLD analysis project Ga0115848, IMG submission 83862) | reverse complement strand
ATGGCGTCTGATCATCGCTTAGAGTTGCAGCGTGAATTGACTTTGAAATTTTATGGTAAGCTCCGAGAAGTTCTTGCTGATCGTATATAAGATCTGAGGCGACGACGAAACCTCCCAGAGTCATCATAATCTTGTGTCAGAACATCATAATTGTAGCAGCTATTTTATTGAAGAATTCTTTGATATCACCATGGAATCCGTCAAATCTCCACATTCCCTGGGATCTGTTCTCGTCGTTGGCGGTAATGGATTTTTGGGACACCATATTGTAAAGCAACTCCTTGATGATCCGAATTGTACAGTGGTATCGGTGATGGATCTTGACACCACGAAGAACCGACTTGATAAAGTCAATTATTATATGGGAGACGTTACTGTCCCGGCTGATGTTGAATATGCTATCGCAAAGAGTCGACCAAATATCGTCTTCAATACTGGTGAGACGCAAAAAGTCACACAGTGAATTGCTGTTACTGATACCCATCCTAGCAAGTCCAATCGCATATGGAGACCATCTCTGGGACGAGAAATACTTCTCCGTCAACCTCGACGGATGCAAGAATCTCGTTGCGGGATTCAAGGCAGTCGATACTGTCAAAGGTTTCGTATACACCTCGTCTGCTCCTATTATCGCCGGGTCTGGAGGATCATACTCTCGTGCCGACGAGACATATCCGACTCTGGCTGTTCATCAGAAGGGTGATCCCTATCATGTTGCTAAAGCACTGGCCGACAAATTCGTTTTGGAGGCGAATGATCCGCATGGCATCCGCACGGCATGCATTCGTCCTACAGCCATGTATGGTGAAGGCGACCGCCAAATGATCCCACACACATTGAATGTGATTGACTCTGGGAGGTTTCGTCGTCGCCTCAGATCTTATATACGATCAGCAAGAACTTCTCGGAGCTTACCATAAAATTTCAAAGTCAATTCACGCTGCAACTCTAAGCGATGATCAGACGCCATAGATGCTATGCAAAACATTAGGATCCATTTTCGTAGCATCATCTCGTGGTGCCCACGTCGTGGCAAGCGAGACCTCGAGTAATCGAATTCCAACGACAAGGTCTCTCATGGCCCACCTCACATGCCCGGGGCGCAGCCGTGACGAATCTTTCGGCCCGCTGTTGCCTTCAAAGTCTTCCAACATACCAAGAGCTCTTCGCTTTTTGCTAACCGAGAACAACATGTGTGATACGAAGGCAAATGCTACCACCGTTACATATACCACAACTGGAAACTGAAGCGCCTGCCTAATTGTGGGTCTCTGGGGGCCAATAGTGGGGCCACAAATAAGCGGGTTACAGCGGGAATAAAAGGTCTGCCCGCTGCTTACAATAGCCAGTCATGGTCTGGATGCCAATGAATTGTGGCTGGGCGTTTACATTCTGAAGGCAAGAGCTGACGCTGACAATATCCGTTATAGGTAAAGACCAATCACTCGAGACATTTGCGTAGTTTCAAAGTGATGGCAACTTGAGCCGCGCCGCAGCCTGACACGATAGATGGCTCTCGGAAATCGAGCTGGTTGTAGCACGTAAGCATACCAGACGTTTAAATGCCCAGGAAATATAACGTGTAGTACTCTACATTGGCAGAATCACAAGTAAAACTTAATGTATGGCCCCATTTATTTGCAGTTGCCTAGACATACACCGCCCACGCGACAACTGAAACGCTCATGGGAGTGGATCGTGATTCCGATTACACGAAACATGCTTCGCCTTATTCATTTCAAATACCAGGATGGGTTATGAGTCTCCACGCGACACGCCGCTAAGAAAGGCCTGAAATAACCACTAGTCAAGATCATGGCTAACAATAAACATGTGATTTCGGTGATACGCGCTTCAACTTGCCAAAATATCAATCCTCCACATCTGAGAAACGCTCAGAATGCCTTCGCACGACTCGTAATGGAACAGCACCGCCTCTAATCTGAAGCGTGAGCATGCACTGCATCTTTTGCTGCCAGACCTTGTCGGCGGCGTCCCTCGCTTTCGCCCATGTCCGCATCTTCTCGGCTTTACTCATCTGAGCAACCTCTTCATCCGAGGCGACGTCGTCAACGGCAAGCTCCACACTATACTGTGACAAAATAACTGCAAGCGCACACATGATCTCCACATTTGCGAACTTCTGTCCGAGACACGGGCGTGGGCCCACCGAGAATGGTAGATATGCGCCACGTGGCGGGCTGTAGAGTTTGTTTGGAGTTGTAAGATTTTCCAAAGGAGGAGTAGTAGCGGGCGACTGTGACCCAGGAGATTGAGACCCGGTTCTTAGCCAGCGTTCGGGCTTGAATTCCTCCAAGTCGTTCTCGGGGTTGCTTGGTGGGAAATACGATTTTGTGCGGTCGTTGGAGGTGGAGTTTGGCCAGAATCTCGGATTACGATGGACGGCTTGGACGCTGAGTCGTATGATTGTTTTGGGTGGCACGTGGATTTCGTTTTTGTTGACTATGAGAGTTTGTGGTTTGGAGCCGACTTGCTTCGGGATACTGAGGACTGGAGTAATGAGTCGAAGTTGTTCTTGAAGTACGGCACCGAGGAGGCTGTTCAGTAAACGAGGAAAATCGCGTTTGTAGTCCAAGTCGGAAGGCGTTCGACCTTCAAGGATTCGGTCAATGTCTTGTTGCACTTTTCTTTGCGTGCTGGGATGTATTGCAAGGAGCAAGAGACTGAAGTGGATACTGTTGGCAGATGTTTCGTGGCCTGCAATCAAGAAGACGAAGAGATTCCCAATGACTTCGCTTTCAGTCAGAGAAGTAGAGCCAATCGTCCCATTCGAAACCTCGTTGCTCGGATTCGCCTCGGATCGAATGAGATTGCTGAGGATGTCCAGAGTTGGTGAATCACTGCTTGTTTCTTTCTCATCGATGGCGGTACGTTTTGCCAACACCATCTCTCGCATGTAGCTTCGTAATTCATCTGAAGCTTCGTGGCACCTAGATAGAGTCTTGTTCGGAATGAATCGAACTAGCCATCTTGGAACCATCATAAGATACAGGATATGGCTAAGCAAGAACTGAAGAGAATTGGTGAAGCTCATGCTGTGACAGTTCCCTTTATCCTCTGATTTTGCATTGTTCCCAAAGTCATTGCCCCATGACCAGTCCATCGAGTGACCAAGCAATGCACGGCTGAGAACACTCAAGCTGAGGCGCATAGTGTCTTCAGCCATATTTGGGAGGGTTTTTGGTTCTCCATCTACTCCAGTCGTCCAGGATGATACCATTGTCTGGGTTTGCAGCAGCGTTTCCTTCCAGACAAGCTCGTTATTCTTTTCTGTGAATGCTTGGCTCGTGACTCTCCTGTGTCTTCGCCAGGCGGCACCTTCTGCAGTCAGAATATTAGGACCATAAAGATCTAATGGCTTAGACAAGACCACTGCTTTTGGAAAGTCCGTATCGCGATTTACAATCTGAGCTATCACGTCTGCATCTGCCGTATACATGACGATACCTCCAGCAGCAACAACAAGAAAATTATCGGTTTTCAACTCGGCAAATGTCGCGTATCGACAGCTCCATAGCCAACCTGAGCCTACTAGTCGGCGCCATGAGGCTGGTGATGGACTTCCCCAGATTCTGTCAAGAGCTCGGAAGAATGAACGGGTGGCTACCAGAGCTAGACGGTTGTAGGGGTAGATGGGGACGACGACGAAATCCAGTCCTGATGCTCGGGCGAGGACGATGTTTTGCCAGAGCTGTAGGCATGATCGGAGGACGTAAGTGATGACTAGGAATGATGTTGCCCACAATATGAACATGATAATGATGGTCTCAATTGATGTGTTGCTGGTAGCTAATAATGAGATAAATCAAGGATATCCAAAATCATTGAAGTTTTGTTATAGCCAGTGCACAGCTACTGTAGTTGAATCCATCGTCTCAGGGACGCATTAGCCCATACAGCAGGAGCGAAATCATAGGGGACAAGCAAGTCCGTGCTAGATACGCAGGGGCTTGAGACAACGCAAGGAGGCTCACCTTCACCCCTGCACTGTCACATGTTTCCAATAAATCAAGGTTTATGGAGCGCCCCACCTTTTAGCGTGACTACACAAATTTAGGCGCCCATGACTTCGAAGGTACAACTACAAAGTGGTTCGCATCGGGACTGTCAATGCGGACAAATACTGCTCTGGGAGTCACAAGATTGGCCCGTCAGCCACACGCCTAAACTTCCCGCAAGGAGTAGTTGAAGAAGACATGGGATGTAAGCTGACTGCAGACCGGATGATTTCCTACGTGATGTTCCAAAGCAGTATGGATTATTGGGCATCGGACATAGCTGAATGGAAACGGCGGATTGTTCTACCATTGTTTCGGCCCCGGGGAATCGCGATACTGAACGACGAGACTCACAGTCATAGCACACAGGTTCCGGCTGCGTGAACTTTTGCAGCGCATGGATTTAGCATCACCAAATCATGGCCGATGAGAAATTTGCTGGTGATTTGGCAACGAGCAAAATATTTGACGATGAAATATGGACTTCCGATCCTGTTGGGCTTGATTCGAATCATGAAGCAAAGTGGACCACGAACTCAGTAGACCTTGATTCAAACGACGATGGACAACCCCATCATCATGTCCAGAGGACGCTTGGTTTTTCAATCAAAGGATTACAAGTCGATGGCACCTACAACCCCGGTAATTATCAGAGGAATGTTGGCGATGTAGTCACGGATGTTGGCAATATTCTTCGTTATTTCACCGGCACAGGGAAACGCAAGATCTGCATTCTCAAAGATATCAATGGATTGGTGCCGTCTGGCCAGATGCTCTTGGTCCTTGGTCGGCCTGGTAGTGGCTGCTCCACATTGTTGAAAACTATATCTGGCGATACTTATGGTCTCTCCGTGCACAAACACTCGCAAATTAATTATGAAGGAATTACACCACTGCAGATGTCGAAGCATTTCCGTGGCGAAGCTATCTACATGGCGGAAACTGATGTGCATTTTCCCCAGCTTACTGTCGGTCAAACACTATTGTTTGCAGCGAAAGCTAGTGCGTCTGAGAGTGAAGACTCTGCTAGCATGACTTGGGAACAGCGCGCACAGCATCGTAGAGATGACATAGCTGAAACACTCGGACTGTCTCATGTCATGGATACTAATGTTGGAAACGACACAATGAAAGGCGTAAGCGGTGGTGAACGAAAGCGAGTAAGTATTGCTGAAGCGATACTGAGTAGAAGCTGTCTCCAGTGCTGGGATAACAGTACACGTGGTCTGGACAGTGCAAATGCTCTGGAGTTCTGTAGAGTTCTTCGGGCGTCCGCCCACGATGTTGGCACTACATCTTGTGTCACAATATACCAATGTCCACAACAAATCTACAGGGTGAGCAGTTCTGGCAAATTTGATAGATGTATCACTCTAACCAGACTGTAGCTCTTCGATAAAGTCACGCTCTTGTATGAAGGTCGGCAGATTTATTTCGGGGAGAGTTCCCGTGCGAAGGAATATTTTCAGAATCTCGGTTTCGAACCATTGTCTCGACAGAACACCGCCGACTTCCTCACATCATTGACGAGTCCTGATGAGCGACAAGGTCTGATACGACCAGGATTTGAAAAAATGGTACCTCGAACAGCAGAAGAATTCGAAGCGGTATGGGCAAAAAGCGAGCTCTTTTCGCAGTTGATGCAAGATATCGAAGAATACAACACGAGTCATCCTTTCAATGGCAGAGACTTGGATCGCTTCAAGCTATTAAGCTCGAACAAAACCAGAGCTGACCGGTAAGTTATAACCACAAGCACAAGAGTGTGAATTCATTATTATGCACATGAGACTTTGATTACAGTAGCGGAAGCTAATTCTGAAGAAAAGAAGGATATCGCCGTACAGATTGTCATTGCCTCAACAAGTCGGTATATGTGTCACCCGAGGCTTCCGGCTCATGCGGCGGGACGCAAGTGTTACCATATCTCGAGTCGTTTCGAACAGCGTTATGGCACTTGTTATCAGCAGCATATTCTACAACCTCCATGATACTACTGGCAACTTCAATAGCATTAGTATCTTGATATTCTTCGCTAGCTTATTTAATGCTTTCGCTAGCGCGCTTGAGGTATGTTCTATCTTATACTCCTAGAAGAAGGACTTCGAGCTATCTATCATTGTTCGATGCTATCCCATATTGCTTCAGTTGGTTGCTCGTGTACGAAACATTTGCACTTTGCTTACGGACCTCCCACGCAGATTTTGTTTCTCTTCGCGCAAAGGCCAATTGTCGAAAAACATTCTCGATATGCTTTTTACAGACCAACCGCGGAAGCCATCGCATCCTTTATTTGTGACCTTCCATACAAAATTTACAACAGCATTTTCTTCAACATCATTCTGTATTTCATGACCAATTTACGGAGAACACCAGGCGCCTTTTTCATCTTCTTACTCTTCATGTTTATGACGACTTGTACTATTTCCATGTTTTACCGCACTGTCGGTGCAGTATCGAAGACTCTTGCACAGGCACTCACGCCCGCAGCACTTCTTAACTTGGCGTTCATGCTCTATACTGGATTTGTGGTGCCCGTTCCTGCAATGGTGCCTTGGTTTCGTTGGATCAACTATATCAACCCTCTTGCGTACTCCTTTCAAGCTCTCATGATTAACGAGTATGCGGGTCGAGTTTATCAATGTTCGGCATATGTACCTTCCGGGCCCTCCTATCTGCGGATCGGTAATCTAAACCATGTCTGCTTCGCTGTCGGTGCCGTACCTGGATCCGACGTTGTATCTGGTGACGATTATCTGCGACTCAACTTCGAATACTATCCCAATCAACTATGGAGGTATGTAACAAGAATAAGGCGATCATACACTGTGTCTGACGTACAATCAGGGATTTTGGAATTCTTTCCGCATTCTTCGTATTTTTCACCTTTACACATCTAGTTGCAATCGAGTCAATTGCAGCAAAGAGATCACGAGGTGACCTCTTACTATTCCGCCGCGCACAGTACAACCGGAGCCGACATGCTCAGCATGATCTCGAGAATAATAGAACAGCCTTGAATCAGCATAACACTAGCCTGGAGAAAGCCATAACTAAATCTATACACAAGCAGACCTCGATCGTCCAGTGGAGCGACATCTGCCTTGGTATCACGACCAAGAAGGAGACGAAGCAGATCCTCCAGCACATAGACGGCTTCATAGAGCCAGGAACTCTGACCGCGCTAATGGTATGAATGTGCAGCTATTTCCGTGAAAAGACTAACGCTCGTAGGGACCATCTGGAGCTGGCAAGACTACACTTCTAGACGTATTAGCTATGCGAAGCTCAATCGGCACGCTATCTGGCGAAATCTTAGTCGATGGCAAAGAGCGGGACGAAGCATTCCAGCGAAAGACCGGATATGTGCAACAATCAGATGTTCATTTAGACACTTCGACAGTCAGGGAGGCACTTCAGTTTAGTGCAATACTACGTCAGTCTGAAAATATTAGCAAAGCGGAAAAGTACTTGTACGTGGAAGAAGTTATCAAGCTTCTCAACATGGAAGTATACGCAGATGCTGTTATTTGCGCTCCTGGCGAAGGCATGTTCCCATTGAGTACCATGATTATCTGCAAGGGCGGAGAGACTAATTGATAGTGTAGGATTGAACGTAGAGCAACGCAGAAAGCTCACAATCGCTGTCGAGCTGACAGCTCGACCACAACTCCTGCTTTTCCTCGACGAGCCAACCTCTGGTCTTGACAGCCAGACCGCATGGTCCATATTAGAACTCCTTGAAATGCTGAATAGTCATGGTCAAGCAATTCTTTGCACTATCCATCAGCCATCCTCTACTCTCTTCCAGAAATTCCATCGTCTTCTATTCCTAGATCCCAATGGCAAACCTGTTTATTTCGGAGAGATTGGTCCGGATTGTTCAACCATGATACAGTATTTCGAGCGACATGGTGCCCCACCTTGTCCTAAAGATGGGAATCCGGCTGAGTGGATGATGGAGGTCGTCGGTTGCACACCTAGATCACATAGCGAGACTGACTGGCCAGAAGTGTGGAGACAGAGCCCGGAGTACGATGCACTACAGAGGGAACTCCATCGTATGAAGCACGAACTCCCCTCAACTGTGCTACCTAGCAATATTACACACACGCGTGACTCCAAAGAGTTCGCTGCTGGATTCTCGGTCCAGCTATGGGAGTGTTTGAAGCGCATTAATTCCCAATACTGGTACTCTCCGGACTACATCTACTCCAAGATAGCATTGTGTCTACTCACGGTATGTCTCTATGCTCTAGAAATCATCACAACACAAACTTGAGCTTACGCAAACGTATGCAGGGACTATTCCTCGGTTTTTCTTTGTACCAGAAATCGAATTCTATCCAAAACCTAGAGAATCAAGTTTTCGGAATCTTTCTTATGATGTGAGTTCTGTCTAGCTTCTACGCAGATTGTTATTGTTAGTCACCAACTAAAATTCTCCCACAGTGCTAGTATCGCCGGCACATTCGTCCCACAAATCCTCCCCTCTTTCGTAACGCAACGTTCCGTCTTCGAAGGTCGCGAACGTTCCGCCAAAATCTACTCTTGGCCAGTGTTCATAATATGTAACATCTTGGTGGAACTACCATGGAATACGGTCATGGCAGTCTTGGTATTTGTTACGTGGTATTACCCAATCGGACTATATAAGAACGCATCACCTGGCACGGTGACAGAACGCGCAGGGACAGCATTCCTACTCGTTTGGGTTTTCTTTGTCTACATCTCTACGTTTGCACAGCTGGTTATTGCAGGATTGGAATTGGCCGAGCTTGCTGGGAATTTGGCTAATAGTGTGTTTCTCTTCTCACTTATGTTCTGCGGGTACGTACGCGATTGAAATATTGTGAATATGCCATCCTAGCTCTGTTTTACTGACGGATATTCAACAGTGTTCTCGCAACTCCAACAGCAATGCCCGGCTTCTGGATCTGGATGTACAGAGTCTCACCATTTACCTACCTCGTCTCAGCACTCCTCTCAACCGGTTTCGCACACGCCCCAATCGTTTGCTCGAACATCGAACTCGTGCACTTTCAACCTCCAGCAAATCAATCCTGCGCTCGATACATCGCACCGTACATATCTTCTGCTGGAGGCTACCTGGTCAACTCTACGGAACTAACAGATACAGATTGTGCATTTTGTCCCTTGAACAGCACGGATACGTGGCTGCAAACGGTCGACGTTCGATATAGTGAGAGATGGAGGAATTTCGGCATCATGTGGGTATACGTCTTGGTCAATGTAGTTGGGGCGCTCGCATTGTACTGGTTAGTCAGACTTCCCAAGAAGTCAAAGACGCGCAAGCAGCAGCGGAATAAAATCACAGGCAACCAGTAGTCACATGTTTTAAAACACGAATCAAGAAAAAATATAAATAGAGAATTCCATATTCTGTTCCGAGACTGTGGCGTAGTCCTTCGCTTCGGATTTGTGAAACGATACCATGTAATTGTACTTCGTAATCATGCTGCTCGTGAATTGTTTTCCGCCCCTCGACTAGACTTGCCTATTCATTCAGCGCGGGATTACGCTCTTCATTTGGCAATGTGCAGGCATCCATTTTCCTAAGCCCCATTCCGCCCCACATTTGTCTGAGAATGGGTATTGGCATTAGACGACATGTAAGACGACCATGTGCCAAATGCACATTATACATTTTTGGCAACTGACGTCTCACATCAGCACGATCTGTACCGTCTAAGCCACAACCAGGGATGCACACCGCTTCCCGATTGCGTTGGATGCATGTCGCTAAAGTTTTTCACGTGTTTGCAGTGATGAGTGGTAGGTTGTAGAGTTTGATATATGCTTGATGGCGATGGTCTGAACTGCTTGGGAAATGGTAGGATTGTTTTTTTGGACGGAAACGCGAAAATGGCACTCCAGATGAGCACGCTGTCGTTGATATCTGACCTTCCTCTCTCCATTGTCATACCATTCATTATAATTTCAGTCGTGCTCGTCTTCACTCGTCTATACACCCAACTGCAGTACAATAGAAGCATCAAACAATATCTCTCCTCACCACCCCTCGAGAAAGAATCCCTCCAACCACAGATCCTCCAGCTTCCCCAACTCCCCTACACCATCCCATTTCTCGGCAACGCCCTCAGATTCCTCGTACCAGTCCCCGGTGCATTCTGGAAATACTTGATCAAGACCCATCCCCTCGTAACAGGAGCATGCAGTCTTCTTGTTGGTCCCCAGCGCATGCATATTCTCTTCTCGCCACACGCCATCAACGCCTTCCTCAAAGACCGAAACTTGAATCGAGATGCTGTAAACCGCACCCTTGCAGTTACTGTCTTTGAGAATACTCCAGAGGACTCGGAGAGGTATTGGAAGGATGAGCATGCGCATGAGATCCTGCTCAAGGAGTACATCGTCAAGACCGAGCGAGTCAACGAGTTGACGAGCAATTTCGTACATTTCTTAAACGAGACTCTTGCTGTTGATCTCGCTAAACCACCTATACAAAACGTCAACTTCTACCAATGGCTCCACTCACACATGTTCACCGCATCAACCACCGCACTAATGGGAACCGAACTCTTACGAATGTATCCTGATTTCCGCACCGACTACGCCAAATTCGACCGCGAAGTACCCAGTTTCTTCTTCCAGATGCCACGTCTTCTGATTCGTAATGCCTACGCCCGCAGAAAGAAGATCCTCGACAAACTCACAGCGTGGAACTCGGCTATGCTCGCGCAATGTGGTGGCGAGGCAGCAGATCCACAGGGTGAGGCTTGGGAGCCTGTCTTCGGATCCCGCGTGAACAGAGCGAGGCAGAAGTATTATGCGGAGAAAGGAATGGAGATGCGCTCGCGTGCGGGTATGGATCTTGGGTGGATTTTTGCACTGTCGAGTAATTCGATTACGGCGGCTGGATGGATGCTTATGCATATTCTGAATCCGGATGATGAGTCGGGATTGAAGAGGCGGATCATGGATGAGTTGCATTCGGCGAAGAATGATGATGGTTCTCTTCACATAGCGACGTTGATCTCGTTGCCGCTGCTTCAAAGTATTTGGCAGGAGGTAATTCATTTTTTCTTCGCATCATTCGATGGATGGCTAATCGAACTAGGTCTTACGGCTGTATAGTGATACGATAGTCATCAGGGATATCTTCCATGAGGTGCAACTTCCTCTCGATGAGCAAGGAACGAGAAGGATAGCGCTGGACAAAGGAATAGTAATGGTATGGATGCCGATCCACGTCCTCAATATCCTCATCACATGTTTCTTCGTCATTACTGATTCGTAACTCAGGCTCCATCATGGATACAACACCGAGATCCCCAAGAATGGAACCACACCGGCGCACCAGCCGACGTCTTCCACGCCGAGCGCTTCCTCGGACACGATCCCCAAACCAACAAAGACATCTTCACACTAAGTAATGCAACAGGAAAGGTAAGTTCCATTCCATTCCTCACAACCACTCCTACTTCAAACTTTAAACTTCACACTTCAACTTTCAAACACCCACTAACACCCCCTTCCCCCCAGCTCATCCCCTTCGGCGGCGGCAAAACCATGTGTCCCGGCCGCGTCTGGGCTAAACAAGAAGTTCTATCCGCAGTCGCAACAGTCCTACTTAAATTCGATTTTGAAATCACGGGATTTGTGGACGAGGCGGGGAAATCGGTGAAGACGTTTCCGGGACTTAAGAGGGGTTTCTTGGGGAGTTCGGTTATGGTGCCTGGAGGGGATTTAGTGGCTGTAATTCGGCCGAAAGAGAAGGCTTCTTAGAATGTTTGAGGGTATGTGAGCGAGGTGAGTGGGGGTTTAGATGGCATGTGTGCGTTTTGTGGCTGTACACAGTCGCACTCGGTGAGCGTTGAGAAGAAATGTTGCCCTTGATTGCGTTACTTGTGCTTATAGAAGACAAGATGCAATGTTAACAAGTCTCTTGAGATCTGTGTGTCCGAATTCGAAAACACTCCCACTCGGCACATAGACACCCCCTTAGCGCGTGTATTAGTCTTATGTATCACGTGTCCGATAAATGGACACTTTGGCGATCGATGCCATGTTCCTTACGTTCATTCAAGTAGACATGAGATGATTGATGGATCGATTCTTTGAATGTTGGATGATTTATTGATTATCCGTACAGAGAGTTCATGATAATTGTCTATATCTATGCTATGTAACATGTAGTGTACAACTTTTGTGATGTTTGTGGTATTCATTTGCTAATGCTTTTGGTTGAATAAGATGTGAATAGCTTTTGGGTTGAGAAAGATGTAGATGCGTGGATGGATGGATGGATGGATGGGGTGATCCGTGAACAGGGGGTTCGCCGGGGAAATACACTGAAACAGTTCGTTATGTCTTGAAACTTTTTCTCATCTTGTCTTCTCTTCTCATTTGGAATTCGTGTCGCCTCAAATCTCGTACTCTACTCGTTACTCCCTGCACTGTCTCGTTTCTTTCGTCTGATCATGAGCGGATCCCCCTATTCTCGTGGTTGTCATTCGTCTCATCCACAAAACTCATGGTAGGTTCTTCCTGAGTCGCATCATCTCTCGGTAAACCACAGGCCAGAACAAATATGGCCTGATTACCACTCTCTCATTCCTTTACCAAGTCTGCCAACCCAAGCTCTCATGCCTCCTGCAACAGGCTGCGGCACCTTCGGGGGTGGTGCAGCTTCTGCAGGCTCAAGCATGCAGCTGCGCTGGTAAAGCTCTTCCTCGTCTTTTTCAATGATACTTTCCAGCAGCAGAACTCGTATGGTCTCATTTCGTCGTAGTGCTGGATATAGCGCAGTTTGTGCTGCCTGCATTGTCAACAAAGTGGCGCCAATAACTTCGAATTTGCGCCAATTGATATTGCGGCTGTGACGCTTCCTGGTTGTTGCACCAGGAGCAGGAGCGGTGGCGTAGGATGATGTGGAAGTGTATGATGTAAAAGATGTGTTTGCCGTGAATGGTTCTGAGTCGACTGATTCAGCGAAAGAGGTGTTTGCAGTAGCTGGACCACTTGTGAATCCAGTGTTAGAGGGAGTAGGATTTGTTGCATGTGTTGAGAACTCCCTTATCCCAGCCACAGCCTGCTCTTCAGTTGGCGGGTGCGTGACCATGGGCTCTATGAACGTTCGTCCTCCTGCCACCGCAACCACGAGATCTCGCTGGTGAACCGCCAAGAAGGGCACATGTCCTTCTTTCTGCCTTGTATTTTCCCATGCTAATCTATAAGTCGCAGATCCGCGTGCATTAGCCATGAGGACTTCAAGTTTGAGAAAGTCTTTGCGCTGTTCTGGGGTCACAAGCTCCCAAGTTTCACGGAGTCGGTGAATATTTGTGTTTTGCATTCCAGCGACCATGGCGGCGACGGTGTTGTAGTCGTTCAATTGGCGGACTTTGCGAGCTACTCGCATCAACTTAGAGAGTGTGAGGCTCCGAGGCTTTGGTTTACTGGGGAGTAGTAGAAGATTGGTAGTCCAATTACCGACATGGTTGAAGTGGGTCGTAAGTGCGGAGAGGGGGGATGTGGATGAGTTGCGAGCGTCAGAGATTGATGGTGTCGCATGACGGAGTAAGTCGCGAAGTGGAAGAGCTCTGAAAAGTGCATGAGATATATGAACAAGCTCTTGGGCAATAGAGTCTTCATCTTGCAACATGAAAAGGCGCCATTCTGCGTCTTTGAGAGGACGTTTCGGGGTCGGAGTTAAGCCTGATAGCAACAGAGGTGTTGCGTTGGAATGCCTAGGTGTAGTGGATTCAGATGTCGAACCAGATTGTCCACTACCTGACGCTGCCAACTTCTTCTCAAGCTTGCTATCTGAAATCGCCCAGTCGGTATCGCTATCTTCTTGCGTGACATCTAGCTTAGCCTGGATCCTCGAGACGATCGTCGAGCGCGCGTCTTGTGTGGCAGCATCGCCGAGGAAGCGGTGAAGCGCGTTGAGCGTGAGCGGACGTACGAAATCTCCTGGATACGTGTTGAGCCATCGTTCAATGACAGCAAGGCAGCGATCCACTGGGTATGCATCAGACAAGTCTTCCGATATGGGACTAGTAATCGATGGCTGAAATTGACAGTGCAAACGAATGCATGCCAGCAGCTCGGACGGTGCAGCAAACATACGGTACACGGCCAGGAAAGTTGTTGCATAGTTGACTTCTGCGATCGTGATAGGCGTCTTAAGCAATCGTGAAACAAGGTCGTCGAGGTTGCATCCGGGAGAAGAAGTAGGCGAAGAGGTTACAGACGAAGGGTCAGTGTTGTTGTCAATTTCCATATCGATTACATTTCTGCGAATGTCGAGGGAATCATTTGACGAGCCTGACGACCGACTGCTGAACGGTCCTGGTGGAGTCGCTCTTGCGACACTAGGATGTGTATATAAGTGCGTAGATAATTTCGAGTCCGCTCTGTCGCGACCAGATACCTGCATAACCTCTTCCACGTCATTCCGAGGGGTGGCTTTGGAAGGTGATACTGGGGATGTAGGCTCTGTACACGGCATGCGTCGTTAGAATGCACTCATATAAGAATACTCGGCGACTAAAACCATCGTAGGACCGTCACCACTCACCTTTCCTTCCGCGCACGTGCCTAACGAGAAGCACAGACACGCAGCGCTTTTGCAGTTCCGCCTGCGGGTCTGCAACATGGAATACATGGATCCCATCACAGAGTGCTCTGCCCCTGTCTTCAATAGAGTCCCTCTCACGAGTACGAACGGAAGCAAATTGAATACTTCGAGATGGAACAAGTACAGCAGGTGTGGAGGTTTGTTTGAGTGCATCTTGAAATTTCTGTCAGTTTGTGGATTGACGGCGGTGCTATTATACATTTGTGGTATGTCTAAAGTCATACAAGTAATATTGGGTGAACTTACCTAATAGCTTGGGAATTGGCAAAAGGCCATCAGACTTGCCAACCTCATAGATGACTATTGCGGCGTGAATAGCAGGCGCACAATCCAAGTCGCGTAGGTTTGGCCAACGAATCTGTCCGTCATCGGCATAACGTAAGTCTTGCAATGAGGACAAGCAGAAATTAACTGCATATTGAACTCCATGCAATGTATAGATGTTGGGTTTTGATGAAGAAGCGATATCGCCAGGGAGGTCAAATATCTGGTGGAGAAAAGACGTTTGGCCCACATCGGTAGTATTGATGAGAGCAATATTGAGCTCGTGCATTTCAGTTTGGAAAGTCTCCTTTGGCTGTAATTTACAATTATTATATTGCTGATGAAAAAATGGATCTTAGGGTGATCACTTGACCACGGAAGAAATCAAGGTTCATTAAACTTACGGTTGTGGTACTTTGTCTTCCGAGAAACAAGACCATTTCCTCATCGGAAGAATTCGATGTGGCAGGGCGAATAGAATTGTCTGACCGATGACGGCCACGAGATTGTGGGCGAGCAGTGTTGTTTATGGCAACAGTTGCAGAGTTGAAGGACGACGGTGGATATGGCGGTGAGCGACGCGGAGTGTCGTGATGGAGCACCGAGAAATTGGCGTGGTTTGCAGACAAGGGCTCTGACTGCGTGCGTATTCGCACATTTAAGGCTGGGCGCAATCGCTGCAGAGTTGAGGGTAATGCAACATTTCTGCTGTATGTACGCATAGCTTCGTAGCGGTCTGAACTGGGTCGTGAGGGTAATTGACAGCGGTCTTGGACTGAAATACTGGGGCGCGCTGAGCGAGGAGCAAGACCAAGGCCATCGGCGTAAGAATCAGAGTCTTGACGACCAGTGCAAGCCATGACCAACATGGTGCGAATGGAGATATGACCGAGTTGGGTCGACGTGAATGCGTCGGCTCCCTATCCGAGCTTGCGATACTAATCAAAGTATGAGAGGGCTGAAACTATTGGTGAGGGAGGCCGGGGTTTGATTGCGTTAATATCAAACTAAAGCAGGGGGTAAATCGATCAAGGCGCGAGAGCAAACAGGCATCGGGCAGTGGCAGCGGCGATGACAGGCCTTATGATAGTCATGCCAATGGTGAAGCATGGGTCTAAATCCAGGAACAGGAACAGCACATGGAAGAGAACAAAAAGGTTTGAGTGGAGGCGCGAAAGTGTAGATAGATCGAGGCGGTTTCAAAGCTGGGGAACGTGGGGATCTGGATCGCAGTCGGTGCTTCAAATTCGAGAAGATGATGGCGTGGATAGTTGTGGTGGTGAAGAGATGCCCGTTGAGAATCGTAAATCGAAGGCAAGTTGGGAGTAGAGAGTTTTAGCTTGTGTGTGCCTGAATGAGGCGTCTGAACCTGCCAGGTGCTAGGTATGGAGATCTGCAAGTTGCAAGTTGCAGGGTGCAAGTTTGCAAAGTTGCAGCTCTGCAGCGCGCACGAGTCAGTCCATTGGACTTCTTGGAGTGCCCCTTCAACCTTGGAAGCACTTTGCTTCCTCATCATGCGGCGGGGAACAAGGTCACAATCAAGAAAAAGCATCCAGCACTCATATCAAGCCAGGGGAAGAACTTTTGCAGCGAGTTACGGAATCACATTATTCATGCAGTGCAGACGTTTGCTCCCGTGGCATAAAACGGCCACTAGCACGCATCTGCCGTGGTACCGAACCTGGCGAACCATCCGTTTGGTCATTCTACTAGGGATCAGAATCGGCAGATGCAGATGCAGATGCAGATGCAGTGTCGGCTCAGGCTCAACTTCCAAGTCCGACCTGCTGCAAAAAGGAGAAATGGATAGAGGCAAAGGAAAGCTGCGAGATAAATAATGCAACTACTGCATCATTATCTCCATCATTTCTGCGTCAGTTACCAGGTAATGTTAACAATTCGCATCTGAAACCGAACAAGTCGTGACGATTAAAAGGCCAAAGGTGTGCTTAGCCGAGGAGAATTGGATATTCTATCCATTCATCATTGATCATCTGCCCTTGCTTGTTCCTGCATAATCACTAGGCCATTATTGCACCAATATGGCTTTCAACGCGATGTTGGGGTGATGCGGTTGCAGCAACTGTGTAGCAAACATTGTCTTCACCATGGCCTACTGCAGTCAATTTCGATTCGTTTTCTCATGGTTTTACGATCGTCTCGTCCCATGCCTTGCAATGTTCAGGTCTCGGTTCGGTCATCAAGCCCTAATATGTCGACAACTATCCTGATTGGATTCATGTTACTTCACATCACGCTTTTCCCATTCGTGTTACCGCAACCGCGGTCACCAGCCAGATTGTCCCTGATCTAATTCAATCCAGCTTAGTGAAGGTGAAGGCAGAGTAATAAGTGTTGGTTACTCCTAAGCTACTTCCCGCCGTGCCCCAAGTCGGATCGGGATAACATCCCCTTCCAACCAGGGGTTTCCAATGTAGTGTGAGGAGAAGGATTACCGATGAACTAACACTTGCAATCCCTGTTTGCTTGAAAACCTCGAAGCAGCACCTTGAGTCGTGACATGTACAGAAACCTGGGATAACTCAGTGGGTTTCGGAGTACTGTAGTATTTAATCCTACGAAAAGTGGTTGCTTCATAACCACGTGCGGGTACGATGTTTCGTAACTAACGTGCGTGCCATGTGGTGGAGCATTCCGTGTATCATGTCTCAGATTAATAATGCTCATACCCTTAGGAACATTCCTTCTCACTTGCCGAGCAAGACAATTTGGATTGTTTGAATGATGTCCTCACTATGTTATTACGGTCTTACAGCGACAATTAGAGACAGGGGGCGTGCGCTTTCGTTGTCAAATGGTTGCCCCGCCAGCCCGAATGCCGAGCGACCTCGTGCAATTCATTCCCGTCTGACACAATATGCAGCCTTCTCTAGAATCATTCCACATAACACCTTTGCGAACGCAATGATATTGTCGAGAAGCTGAATCTACTTCTTTACCAGACGGATCTGGGATAGTTGCGAAATCCCATCATCAGAACTGGTTTCCGTTTAGAGTTGGTCGGCTTTGCAATTAGGATCGGCAAAGACTACGATTAACGCGATTTGGACTACCTTCTGGATCGAAACATACCACACCATACCATCGACTACACCTTCACTGCCTGGTCTGTGCTTCCCAACTACCGCTCACTCAGCGACTGTGCATTCGTCTGGCATTGTTGAAGCATTCGAATCGTTTAACGGCAATCGGCGACATCTAAAATTATACGGAGTTCTCTTCTGCAGGTCTTACACCACCGTTCTTGGTGAAGCGCATCTGTTTCAACGTGCCATTCCATCAACCTACACTCCTGATCGTGGCCGCAGCCCGTCTTGGATCCCTCTGAAGAATACTATACAGCCTCTACGAAATAGTAGCTCGAGATGTGTTTCGGTGGTGATCAGCAGGATGACACTGGTGCGAAGAAGAATCAGGAGATTGAGAAAATGATTCGAGACGACAAGAAGAAGCAGACACGCGAAGTGAAGATATTACTGCTCGGTCGGTGCATCATCATGTATGAAATACCCATGCGCTGACTATGTCATCTCTATATAGGTGCTGGCGAAAGTGGAAAATCCACAGTTTTGAAACAAATGCGCTTGATCAACGCAGGCGGATTTTCGACAGACGAAAGGAAACAATGGCGAACAGTTATTTTCAATAATCTCAGCCAAGCGTTCCAGATCATCTTGCGAGCCATGGACGAACAGGATGTTACATTGAACGACCCCGCAAATGAGGTAGGGCAATTCTGCGCAGAGGTTGTAGGAACGATCCGACTAAAGAAAAATACAGCAATATGTTCCCATCATACACCACGACAGAGAAATCACTGCCTCACAAGCTTTCCCGCATGATCATCTGGTTGCATTTAGGGCTTTATGGGCTGACGAAGGCGTGCAAGATGCCATTCAGCGCGGGAATGAATACGCGTTACACGATAATCTTACATAGTCAGTGATCTATTTTGCATCTGTGGGCCTGAGCACTAACAGTCCTGCAGTTACTTCCAAGATATTGATCGACTTTTCAGCCCGAGTTACATTCCCACAGACCAAGACATTCTCCGTGCACGACTTAGGACGACCGGTATCACAGAAACAGTCTTCGATCTGGCAAATCTTACATACCGCATGTTTGATGTAGGTGGACAGAGATCGGAACGTAAGAAATGGATTCACGTCTTCGATAATGTACAAGTGGTATTATTTTTGGTGGCAATAAGTGGATATGATCAAGTGCTTGTTGAAGACCGCAATGGTGTAAGTGAACCAAGACACGAGCATCGTTACACTACTAATCATATTTAATCAGAATCAAATGCGAGAAGCTATGATGCTCTTTGAAACAATCGCCAACTCAAGGTGGTTCGAGAAGTCTGCCATCATTCTTTTCCTGAACAAGATCGATCTCTTCAAAGAGAAGGTTGAGTCCGGGCAGAGTCCCATTGCAAAGTATTTCCCAGAATACACAGGACCATCCCGCGACGTCAAAGCTGGGCAAGACTTCTTCGCCAAGAAGTTCTCGTCACTGGTCGAACAACCAAACAAGGAGATTTACGTACACTTCACAAACGCTACGGATACCGATTTACTCAAGAAAACCATGGTCTCGGTACAAGATATGATTGTACAGCGGAACCTCAATGCTTTGATTTTATGATATTCCTTTTTGTCTTTTATGTGTACGCCAGTTTTTTACGAGAAGGGAATGAGCATGAATATTACGGCATGGTTGATTACAGATAATGGCGTTTGATTTCGGTAGAATTTGTGCTGGAGACTTTTATGTCGCGATCGCCTTCGTTAGGGGCAGCAGAATTGTATTCTTTGACTTAGTTCATAGTGAGACTCAGTCTTGCTGATGTCTACTTCTTCCTCTAGAGATTAGGTATCAGAGCTTCATTTTGTTGTCTTATTTCCGGGATCCTTGAAATCGCCAACCGAATCTTTGGAAATAAGTGACACGTGACCTGTCACAAGCCCGCTTTCGGGCTGCCGTACTGCAAGATGTCTTGCTTGTGTTAATCTGCCAGCACCACTATCTTTAATCCAACGCGGCGAGCACGTTGTATGCGTGTTGTACTGCTCTGATTATCGGTGTGGTGTTCGATGATTGGTGTGGCTGAGAAAGTGTATTCGGTTTCGCCGTTGGCGGAGGTGGCTTTGTCGATGGTGAGAGTTGTTTTGTATGTTTTGCGTGATGTTACTTGTTGCGAGCTTTCCGCCTGGTGCGCTTTCTGTTGTAGTTGCTGAGATTGATGGTGCCGCTGTTGCTGGTGCAGGTTTTGCTTCTCAGCTTTTTGGCTCTCAGCAGCAGCTACAGCCTCATCGAAGGGCACCGGTACCGGCGGCACATTGAAGGGTCTAAACTGTTTCACGAGTTGTTCTAGATTCTCGACATGCGTGGCGCCGCCATCACCCTTTTGTCGGTTGAGAAGTTCCCACCGCAGATCTCTTTCTTCGTTTGAATGACCTGGAATCTTCTCGAGTGCAGAAACAGCAGAGGAGAGTGTATAGATGACATCGTCGGATTTGCTTTTAGGAGTACGGGACTCAAATATAGCGTTGAATGCTGAATGTGACACGGGTGGCGGTATAGGTATGGTCATCGATAGTGGTCTATGTAAGGAAAAGAATGAAGAGAGTTTGATATCTGCAAAGATACAATACTATTAGCACTGCCGATCACATCACAAGAAGTGCGAATTATACTGACCTTGAGGTTGTAAATTCGATGGCGGTACATAGGGTAAGTTAACTAATGCCTCGTCCTTTGCCTTTACCGCCAACTCTGTTGCATTATCTCGACTCTTTCTCCTTGTGACCCGCCCAGCAGGACGTTTCGGCTCCTCGGCAGGCACAGCTCTTGTGGTTCCATTTGCAGCTGGTTCTGACCCTCGAGAGCTAGAGCTTCCAGGTGGGAAAGATGGTTTGGAGGAAGAATGTCTTCGAGAGTGGTTCGATATCGACCGTGGTAAGGCGTTTACCGCTACTACTGACGCTCTTGTCGAAGGACAGGTGCACAACTGTACGGATGTTGGAGTTCGGGCTGCTCTCGATAGGGATTTGGAGAGCATGCCGTAGGATTTCATGAGCAGCGAATGTAACAACAGCACTAGGATGTTGCTGTCGCGTTGGATTAAAGATAGTGGTGCTGGCAGATTAACACAAGCAAGACATCTTGCAGTACGGCAGCCCGAAAGCGGGCTTGTGACAGGTCACGTGTCACTTATTTCCAAAGATTCGGTTGGCGATT
>Ga0115848_100167_pt1 | contig 21188 bp, 15 predicted proteins | sample InSIn3gowninarea_FD_83862 | JGI IMG/M metagenome (GOLD analysis project Ga0115848, IMG submission 83862) | reverse complement strand
CTCATAATTTATGGAAATTTCATCAGATCGGTGAAAAGATTACTATTTTGAATGGAGACTTGAAAGAAAGTAAATTCATGTCTCAAGAAAAAGGCTTTGTAGTGAAGGGACAAGAACATAAAGTATGTAAGCTCATCAAATCCTTACATGGACTTAACAAACACTGCGAGCCTCATATGAAAATTTGACTGAGCATCTTTTAAAATTAAATTTCAAACACTTTAATATTGATGATGCAACTCTATTTGTAAAAATTGTTGTCTATCTTGTAGTATATGTAGATGGTTTGTCAATAACAGGGAACATTGAAAACTATATTGCATCCATAAAGAAAGAGTTGAAGAAAGGATTTGAGATGACATATTTGGGACACCTTCACTACTACATGGGCATTTAAATGACCCAACATCCAAGGTATATATTCCTCTCTCGAAATAAGTACATTGGATTATTGTTGAACAAGTTTGGAATGGTTGACTGCAATCCTTTGTCTATTCTAATGGAACAAAATCTGAAGCTCACATTTAAAGAAGGAACTGAATTTGAGGATGCACCTAAGTATAAACAACGTGTGGGAAATCTTATCTACCTCACTACTACCAAACTAGATATTTTGTTTGTTGTTGGAATCCCTTCTAGGTTCATGCACAAGCCTTGTGAAGGACAATAGTCTACTACAAAAAGAGTTCTAAGTAATTGAAAGCAACTCAAGGATTTGGACTTAACTATTCACAGGTGGATGACTCCAATTTGATTGGATATTCTGATTCATAATTTGATGGATATGAGGAAAATGGATTGTCCACTTATGCTATGTTGTGAGCCTTGGATCAAGAGTTGTCCCCTTGAGGTCACGAAAACAATCAGTTCCCATAGATTCCACAACAAAGGTAGAATATGTGGCAGCTACAGAAGCAACCAAGGAGATTGTGTGACCCAAGAAATTTCTCAAAGACTTGCAGGAGAAACAAGTGAATTATACTCCCCTTTTTATTGATAATACTTTTATAATTAAATTGGCCAAGAATTCCAAATTCCATGATCGAAGCAAACATATCAACACAAAGTATCATTTGATTTGATATCATGTAGAGGCTAAGACTATTCATCTTAGACATTGTTCCACAAATGAGCAAATTATAGACATCTTCACCAAAGTACTTGGAAGGCAAAAGTTTGAAAGATTCATAATGATGCGTGGACTCACAAACGCCCCTTCAGATTGGGGGCGGGGGAATGTTAGACACATAATCTTCAGGGATTGGGTGAGAATCGTAAATATGTAAATTAAGGAAAAGGAAGAGTTAGAATAGGAAGAAACCTTGGAATATGAATCCCAAATGTCACACCTCCTTGTGTTGCATAATCATTTTTACATTAATTCAAATCAATCCAATTTAGGAGTTATTCTCTTGGCCTAACAATATATAAAGAGAGAGTAATTGAAAGTAAAAAAAGTCTTATCGATGTGTACTTTTTACATTCCATTATGAGAGAGTTGTAATTCTTTCATTTTTCAAGATAGAGTTGATGCACAACACACACACACACACACACATTTTCCAATTGGGCTTAGCTCAAGTGGTTGGGAGAAATGTTGTTATCCTCCCCACCTTGGTTCAATTTTCGCATATGATATGTTGATTTCATAAGGAGTATTGCTTGTAATGGCTTTGAACCTTGTTATCTGGGTAGTCCCTCAAGCACTGAAACATGTATATTCTTTTCATGGAATATATTTTAAAAAAAAAATCATGGAAAAAAAATATTTAAGAAAAAAAAGTTCAATATCAACTATATCTATATATACGTGTGGGGAAAGTAATTGAAAGTACAAATAAAAATAAAATAAAATAAGCACAATAGGTGCTTTTGTATTGCAATGTTAACTGTGGAGTTTATGCCTAACATTAAAAAAAAAATTAATGAAAAAAAAATTATAAACGTCGACCATAAATAAATTATTTCAACATCCATAAAACATTTCAATATGAGTTATATATAATATAAAAAGTATGAAAGGGAAAAAAATCCCATTACACTAATAAGTGAATGTATGGTAATTAAGAGAAATAATATAACAAAAAAAAAATCAAATATTGTTTTTTTTGGGTAGGTAAGCACTCACAGGGATTTAAACCAATTGACCTATCGCAAGGAATGCCTTAACAGTGCACCCATTCACTGTCAATCCAAAGCCCCGTGGGCTGCAAATATTGTATTTCTATTTCCTCGCATATATATATATATATATATATATATAGAGAGAGAGAGAGAGAGAGAGAGAGAGAGAGTTCTTACAATTAAAACATTTCAATTGCATGTCACAAAGATCTATAAGTCTTTCCTTGCTCAACATGGAGTTGACATGTGGTGCATGCACACACACATATATCTCATAGGTACAACATTGTATATTCCATATGAGGAACACATGTATATTGTCAATACCATCAACGTCCATCACGTCACTTGTGGGAATTGAATCTGGGTGGGGAGGATTCCATTCCTTCTTCCCAACCACACGGATAACCCCAATTGACACACACACACACATGGAGAGAAAGATAGATAGATAGATAGAGCTAGTGTAGATCCATCTTAGCTCCATATCTATCATGTGTTGATAGGGATTTGATCCCTCTCAATGCATGATAGATCTAAAGTTAAGATGGATCTACACTAGTATTTATATGGTTGGTGCTTAGAAACAAAGTTCTAACTTGGGGCTATATGTAAAGAAGGAGTTAGAATGGTCCTTGCATATGCTCTCTTTGTTACGTGTGTGATGAAAACTTATCACATATGTTAATTTTACGTAATATTGTTAATGTTGTATGTAAATCATTTGAGGTCTAGATAGGTCTTAGAAATCTTTGGGAAATGCAAATTATGGATGAATGTTTGACTTAATGGCGTTGGAACTCTGTCCCAAAGAATTACCCGTGGTGATTGCTTGGGGAATATGGTTAACTAGAAATTCAGGATTGTTTGAAGGTAGATGCCCCTTGCCTCAATTATGTGCCTCATGGTGTTTATCTATTGATCCAAATTAGATCCATAAAGAATGTTAAACAAAGCCATGGTTGTACCAGGTCGGGACAGACTTCAAAGAATTTACAACAGGGATCAAAAACACCTCTAAACCAGTGGCAATGGCAGCCAACGTGGAATGACGAGGACCTCGGTCAAAGCGCGCTGACCGAGGCCCATGGAGATTGCGCGGGAGACAAATTTAGCCCCTGGGAGGCCCTGATCGGAAAACAGAGGCAATTTTTTATGCGCGATTTGCACTAAGTGCAGGCGAAAAAACCTTAAAATGGAGAAGCCCAAGCACTCAGTTGCATGGGGGCTAGGAAAAACGTGGACAAAAGGCTAAAGCGCTAAAGGCGGGACCTGCTCCAAAAACCGACAGTATTGATCGGGGGCACCCTTAAACGGTAAGCGAAATTGGCGAAAATGGAGCGATCCTACTCAGCGGTCGACGCATGGCAAGCAGAGGAGAGAGAAAACTACCATTGATCGCACGTTAACGATCGAGCAAGTCAACCGCGCGAAATGTGCATATGGCGTCGGATCTGGAGGCCCCAAATCTAACAGCTGGGATCACGTCCGATGGGAAAGCGGAATCGACGAGGGATTAAGCCACAGTTTGTAAAGATTTTACGTCCAATTTGACTGCCAAGGTGGCAGAAGACTCATTCCACGACGTAACGGAAAAACCAAACCGACGAAGTGAATTGGCGCAGCTGCAGGAGGACATGTGGCCACTCCTTGTGAGCCCGATGATGACGTCGAACAGGGAACTCCAAGCGAAACTATAGCAGGTGATCCGACAGGAAGTGGAAGAGGAAATGAAGATCCATGGGTACGAATGGTTTTAAGCCATGAACAGAGAACAGAACACACGCAGAGAGAGAAAGGGAACAAGTAGAACCTGGAGAGGAGGATAGAACACAGAAAGGAAGAATAGAGAGAAGAAAGACAATGAAGCAACAACAGAACGGAAGACAGAGAGCCGAGCAAAACAAAGGCAGCGTCGAGCACCAAAGAGCTTGAGGGATTCAAGCCATCCTAGAGAGGATCTATCCGAACTGAGCACCACATTGGGCTCTCTCCATTGTAGACCAGAAGGTCACAGAGTTGGTAAGGAAAAGAGTCTGTGAACTCCAGTGGCTTGGGGAATCCAAGAACCACCCTGCCAAGCAAATTCCGTTTCAGGAGACTCACATTGAGCTCATTCATTGTAATTCTCTGCTTCAAGACAAAATAAAATAAGGCCACCACTGAGAGCTGGACCAGAGACGTAGCCCTGGAGAATAGGGTGAACTCCTTATTAATTTCTTGTGTTCTTGTATTTGCTTACTGTATTTCTCTGTTGTTTTCCATTTCAAGTGTTTGTGTATTTGCAATCTGATCGATCCGTTGCTTAAATAACATAGACACACACCAACATATGAGTCTGTAATACCTTAATTTAATAAATCTTAACTAAGGTCACTCACAAGGTGATTATCAAATCAAGTGGTATCAGAGCTCCAGGCTGTAAGGTTAGACAAGCTTGTGTTGGTTTAGTTGTTGAATGCTCACTAGATCAAAGCTCAAATTAGGAGAAGGAGAGTTGGTCGAAACTAATCCTGAAATTGGGAGAGTCTATCCTTGGAAGACAATGTCAAAGGAAGGTTCTATGGGGCCAGACCCTTAATTCATAGAGAGTTTCCTAGCTATAAAGTCTATGGTAGAAGAAATGTATAGGGACTTTAGAAAGCATAAGGATGAAGATTCATCAGGTTCTAAACAAGACAAAGAAGAAGATGAGTCTCATTCCCATGACCACTCAAAATGGAAAGGGAAAGAGGAAAGCTTTCTCACACCTCCTAATAGCCCTGTGCATAATAAGGAAGCATCTTTGATTAAGCTAGATGTTAAATTTGATTTGCCTATATATGATGGAGAGCTAAATGTTGAAAAGTTGGACAATCGGATTAGACAAATTGATGTGTATTGCAAAGTGAAAAACATCGACTCAGACAAGAGAAAAATTCAGTTGGCAAGCCTACGCTTAGGAGGCACTGCCTTGGTTTGGTGGGAAGGCAAAACCCAAGTTGACATGAAAAGACATGGGAAGGCTATCTCTGTCTGGAGTGACTTTGTTTTTACAATCAAGAAGCAGTTCTATCCATTGGCCTACATGCAACAAGCCATGATGAGTTGGCAAACTCTTCGACAGTTGAAAGGGAAAAGTGTGCAAGGGTACACTCAAGAATTTAGAAAGAAAGCATTGATTCTAGGGATCTCATTAGACTCACAAGAGACTCTTTTGAAGTACATCGATGATCTACACAGCTACATGAGGCATACCATCCTCATGTTTAATCCCACTAGTATAGATGAGGTATCTGTACAAGCTACTCATCCAGAAGCTAGAGGAAATAATGGAAATCCAGAAGTTGGGGGACCATACCAACCCACTGCAAGCAAGAGCAAGGAGAAAATAAAGCAGAAGTGGAAAGAAAGGAAGGCTAACACTGCACAGAAAAGCAAAGCTTCATGCACTCACGTAAAAAGGAGGGGCATGATGATGAGCACTGTTGGATTCTGCATCCAGACCTAAGACCTAAGAAGTCCGAAGGCAAGAAGAAGAAGAATGCTGCAACTATTTAGAAAGATTTGGGGTTAGACTCAGGAGATGAAACAATCATTGCAGCCATAGGTATAAAAGGTAAGAATTCTGAAGCATCTACTAGTAATTATGCTCAAACTATTAATGATGAAGAACACGAGAGAAAAAGACATGAGCTTTTCCATATTCAAATTATTTCCAAACATCAAAAGATTGATACTTTGTTTGATAGTGGCTCACAAGTAAATTTGATTTCTGAAGCAATCGTAAAGAAATTGGGATTAGCAACTACACCTCACAAGAAACCATACCCAATAGGATGGTTGAATCATAAAGCACAACTACAAGTGACTAGACAGTGTAAACTCAAGTTTTCTTTTGGGTCAGCATTTGTAGATGAGGTTGAGTTAGACATAATTCCTTTGGGTATATGTGGAATTGTTTTAGGAAGTCCTTACTTGTATGATAGAAAATCTATTTTCTATAGAGCTGAGAACAAGTATCTACTTGTTAAAGATGGAATAAAATACTTTGTAAGAGCTCACAAGCTCAAGAATAATTATACTCTCATAAATTCTGGGTAGATGAAAAGAATGATAAATTCATGCAAACAATTCTTACTAATGGTTGTAAAGGAAAATAAACCTGATAAAATCAATGTATTTGAGGGTTGTAATGCTCAGCAACAAGCTGATATAGAAAAGATTGTTTCAGAGTATGATGTTTTGTTTCAGGAACCTAAAGGTCTACCACCCAAAAAGGAAATAGTACATGATATTATTTTGTAGCAAGATGTTCCATTGTCTAACATTGGACTGTATAGGTTGTCTGCTTTAGAGAATGCTGAAATCAAAAAGCAGGTGCAGGAGTTGCTTGAGAAGGGGTTCATCAAGCCTAGCACATCACCATGTGGGTCACCAATCGTTTTGGTGAGAAAGAAAGATGGCTCATGGAGAATGTGCATTGACTACCGAGCACTACATAAGATAACAATAAAAAATCGTTATCCCCTTCCTCGCATAGATGAAATTTTAGATCAACTGAAGGAAGCTATTTATTTCATGAAGTTGGATTTGCACAGTGGATACCATCAAGTCAAAGTTGCAGAGCAAGATGCATGGAAGACTGCTTTCAAAACAAAGCAGGGATTGTATGAGTGGCTGGTTATGCCTTTTGGCTTGACCAATGCCCCTGCTACTTTCATGAGATTAATGAATGATGTACTCAGGCCTTTTCTTGATGATTTTATTATTGTGTATTTGGATGACATTCTGATTTTTAGTAAAACATGGGAAGAACACTTAAAGCATGTTAAGCAGACATTAGATGTTTTGAAAAGAGAAAAAATGTATGTTATCTCAAAATGTGAGTTTGGCAAAACATCTCTAAATTATTTGGGTCATATAGTAGGGGGTGGTGAATTGAAAATAGATCCCTCTAAAGTGGCAATCATTGTAAATTGGCCTAAACCCAAGTTTGCTACAGAAGTGAGAAGCTTCTTAGGATCAGCACAACTCTGGAGGAAGTTCATTTCTAACTTTTCCTCAATTGCAGCTCCCTTACATGCTTTGACAGGATTGAACAAGATGTTTCAGTGGGGAGGCAAACATCAGAAAGCCTTCGACACCTTGAAAGAAAAGATCAGTACAGCACCGATACCAGCACTGCCTGATCTACAAAGACCATTTGAAATCCAAACAGATGCCAATGACTATGCCATGGGAGCAGTGTTGACACAGCACGGTAAACCCATATGCTATCATTCTGAGACTTTTAATCCTGCAGTAGTTAATTATCCTACATATGATAAAGAATTGTATGCATTAATTCAGAGTGTGAAAAAGTGGAAACATTACTTAATGGGCAAAGAGATAGTAATACATACTAATCATCAACCGCTTCAATATCTACACTTCCAGACTAAGTTGCAACAATCGAGACATTACAGATGGATGAGTTTTCTACAACAATTTCATATAGTCATCAGATATAAAAAGGGCATACATAACAAAGTTGTAGACATGTTATCTAGACCCATTATAAATGCATCTACTATACTTAAGCATAATTTTGTACTACATGAAAGCTACATTGAACAATATGCTCAAGATATAGACTTTAAAGATGTATATGCAACTTTGAGTCAAGGCAAAAAGATAGAAGAATTGGATTATCATGTAAAGGGCCGACTCTTATATCATTGTGGGAAACTCTGCATTCCACAAGCTGAGAGAGTAAAGATAATTAGAGAGGCACACACTTCTCTGATATCAGGTCACTTTGGGGTAAGTAAAACAGTTGCACAGCTGCAAAGATTTTGTTATTGGCCAAAAATGAATGAGATAGTTTCTAGATATGTAAGAGGGTGTACTATATGTGCTAAAAGCAAGCCCAGCAATAGAAAACTAGGCTTGTACACTCCTTTACCAGTTCCTTCTCACCCTTGGGAAAGTATTTCCATGGATTTTGTTGGAGGACTGCCTAAATCTAGGAAAGGTCATGATTATCAATATGTGGTTGTGGATAGGTTCAGCAAAATGTGTATTTTTATACCTTGTAATAAACATATTATAGCTGAACAAACTACAAAACTATTCTTTGAACATGTATGGGTTCATTTTGGATTACCCACTTCTATTGTATTTGATCGAGACACCCGATTTGTGGGGAAGTTTTGGTCAAGTCTATGGGAGTTGATGGACACCCAACTGAAGAAAAACACAGCTTTTTATCCACAAACCGATGGCCAGACAGAAGTAGTTAACAGGACAGTGATCCATTTACTAAGAGGATATTGTAGCAAACATCCTAAGATTTGGGATGAACATTTGTGTTATGTGCAGCATGCTTACAACAGAGCAAAACACTCGTCTACACAGAGATCTCCTTTTGAGACCTGTTTTGGTTTCATACCAAGGTCTCCTTTGGATTTTGTCTTTGGTAAAGATACCACAGTTGATGGACACAGTGATGTGGACAAGGCAAATAGGTTCATCAAATAGATCCAGGAGATCCACCAGGTAGTACAAGAACAACTGGAAAAGAGCCAAGCCAGATACAAGGCTAGGCATGACAAGCATCAGATGGAGCATAGTTTTCAAGTTGGAGACCAGGTCTGGCTGTATATCAGCAAGGACAGGATGCAAAGTGAAGGTAAAAAGCTAAAGCCTATCAGGTATGGACCCTTCAAAATACTTGAGAAGATTAGTGAAAATTCTTTTCGCCTTGACCTACCAGCTTACATGCACATCTACTCAATTGTAAATGCAGATTGCTTGAGATTGTTTGAACCTTCAATGATTGAGGATCCTGAAGAGAAAATTCAATTGCCTTCTATTAATGACCTGCTACTTGAATATCTGAATGAATTACAGGAAGACACAATCTTGGACAGGAAGATGAGGACAACACGCAGAGGAGATGTTGAATACCTCAGAATTGGACTCAAAGGTTCGAAGTCAAGCAGTGCAAAGTGGACTGAGATTGGGCAAGTGAGACAGCAGTACCCTCACTTAGTCGATGCTTGAAAGAAAACCAACTTTTGGTGGTCCAAATTTTTTTCAATGGGAAAGCTGTGATCCGAATTGGATCCATAAAGAATGTTAAACAGATCCATGGTTGTACCAGGTTGAGACAGACTTCAAAGAATTTACAACAGGGATCAAAAACACCTCTAAACCAGTGGCAATGGCAGCCAGTGTGGAACGACAAGGACCTCGGTCAAAGCGCGCTGACCAAAGCCCATGGAGACTGTGTGGGAGACGAATTTAGCCCCTGGGAGGCCCTGATCGAAAAACAGAGGCAATTTTTGATGCGCGATTCGCGCTAAGCGCGGGCGAAAAACCCCAAAATGGAGAAGCCCGAGCACTCAGTTGTGTGGGGGCTAGGAAAACCGTGGACAAAAGGCTAAAGCGCTAAAGGCGGGACCCACTTCAAAAACCGGCAGTATTGATTGGGGGCACCCTTAAACGGTAAGTGAAATTGGCGAAAATGGAGCGATCCCACTCAGCGGTCGACGCATGGCAAGTGGAGGAGAGAGAAAACCGCCGCTGATCGCGCGTTAACGGTCGAGCAAGTCAACCGTGCGAAACGTCCATATGGCATCGGATCTGGAGGCCCCAGATCTAACAGCTGAGATCCCATCCGATGGGAAAGCAAAATTGACAAGGGATTAAGCCACAGTTTGTAAAGATTTGACGTCCGATTTGACTGCCAAGGTGGCAGAAGACTCATTCCATGACATAACGGAAAAACTGAATCGACGAAGCGAATTGGCGCAGCTGCAAGAGGACATGTGGCCACTCCTTGTGAGCCTCATGATGATGCCAAACAGGGAACTCTAAGCGAAACTGTAGCAGGTGATCCGACGGGAAGTGGAAGAGGAATCGAAGAGCCATGGGTACGAATGGTTTTAAGCCATGAACAGAGAACAGAACACATGCAAAGAGAGAAAGGGAACAAGCAGAACCCGGAGAGGAGGATGGAACACAGAAAGACAGTGAAGCAACAGCAAAACGGAAGACAGAGGGCCGAGTTGACCGAAGGCAGCATCGAGCACCAGAGAGCTTGAGGGATTCAAGCCATCCCAGAGAGGATCTATCCGGACTGAGCACCACATTGGGCTCTCTCCATTGTAGACCAGAAGGTCACAGAGCTAGTAAGGAAAAGAGTCTGTGAACTCCAGTGGCTTGGGGAATCCATGAACCACCCTGCCAAGCAAATTTCGTTTCAGGATACTCACATTGAACTCCTTGTAATTCTTTGCTTCAAGACACAATAAAATAAGGCCACCACTAAGAGCTGGACCGGAGACGTAGCCCTGGAGAATAGGGTGAACTCCTTAGTAATTTTTTGTGTTCTTGTATTTCCTTACTGTATCTCTCTGTTGTTTTCTATTTCAAGTGTCTGTGTATTTGCAATTTGATCGATTCGTTGCTTAAATAACATAGACACACACCAACATATGAGTCTGTAATACCTTCATTTAATAAATATTAACTGAGGTCACTCATAGGGTAATTATCATATCATCTATCCTCATAAATTTAATTTGTTAAAGGACCTTAAACCTCCCAAGTTAGTGGTGGTTGAAGAAATTGATAAATCATATCATGGGCATATTTTGATGGTGATTCTTAAGGGGACCTCATAATGAGAGGGGCTAGGGGAATTCTAAATATTACATAATCTCGTCATGTAAAATTTAAGGCAAGGCTTGGCAAGAGCACTAATAATAAAGGATAATTAATGACACTAAAATTGTTTTTCAATTGGCTATGGATAATGGTATACAAAAATTTCAATTATGGGTGACTCAATGGTGGTTATCAATTGGTTGAAGTGGACAAATGCAATGGTAATTTGAACTTGAGATCTATATATGAGGAGATTCTTTACTTAAAATCATAAATTAATGAAGATATCTTCTTGCATGTGTATATATAAAGGAATTGTTTCGTTGATACCTTGTCAAAAACAAGTTTATTGATGGACTTGAGAACTTGGCTTCTATGGCGTCTTGAAGAAGGGGTCATGATTGAACATGATCTAAGGCCATTTAACTAAATGATGAACTTCAACCATTGTCTTGAGGATGTAACTCTAAAGATTATTGTGTGGGGAATATATTGTAAGTCGGATGTTTCTTTCATGAACTTCATAGATCAATTTTGGAACATAAAGGAAATATGTAATGAGGATTGTATATATATTAGAGGATAGATCAATGTATGTTTTAATTTTTTGGCTATATTGGTAGGAAGAAGATACATATTTTTTGACTTTATAGGACATGTGACATATCTAGAAGATTATCTGAATAATTGATCAAAATATGCATGTCTTAGTTTTCACTTAAATGCATGAATACTATAATGGCATCTAAAGGATGTATTTTTATTTCTCTCATGATAAATTTATGATTTTATTTATTATTTTTTTCCAAGGAATGCACACACGCACATGCACACACACACACACCCACACACACACATACCAAAGTAGGAAAACAATTATAATACTCGAGGTTATAGACCTACCCTTTGTTGATACAATCCCAAGTGCAACAACAACATCATGTGCAAACAAAAACCAGACACCTGAAATAACCCATTGACAGTTCATAAGGTGGCATACTTCCACTCTTCATAGATGCCTCTCGGTCCTGGGTTATTAACCCATTTTCTTATGTTTGGGGAAGACAAACTCTTAGCTAATTATATGGAGTTTTAGGTCATCATCTAAGACCAAAGAAGTGTTTCAAACCTTGTCTGTATATTGGTATCCCATGCTAGTCATCATTAAAGCTCTAGCAAAGGGGTTATGAACTTATTGGTGTATGTGTGTAATGCAACAAAACTTATCATAACTTAGTTGTCAACTAACAATGAAGACATTTAACCTCTTAGAGTAGTGGTAGTCAAAGAAATTGATAAAGTAGGATCATAGTATATTTTGATGATGCTCAAAGGAACCTCATAATGGGAGGGTCTAGGGGAATTTTGAATATTACATAATCTCATCATATAAAGTTTAATGCAGGACCTTATAGGACCACTAATAATAAAGTATAATTAATGGCACTAAAGCTACTTTTTAAGATGGATGTGGAGAATGGTATACAAAAAATTTAAATTACAAGATACTTAGTGGTGGTTATAGATTAGCCAAAGGGGACAAATGCAATGGATAATTTGAACCTAAGATCTATTTATGAGGAGATTCTCTATTTAAAAACATATATTAATGAAGTTCCTTCTTGCATGCGTATAAAGAAATGAGTGATTTGGTTAATACCTTGTCAAAAGTAGGTCTATTGATGGGCTCAAGAACATGATATCCTTGGCATCTAGAGGAACGAGTCATTATTGAACATTGTTAGAGGTAATTACTCACTTTGTTTATTTGCCATTAATCAAGCATACATATAAATTCAAATATGTCATGACCTTTCGTTTCAACTTCCAATGTGCGATGTACCTTCCTATTCTAAACATTCAAATTTCTAGTTTTACATAATTCACCAAATCTTTAAGGATTAGGTGTCTAACATCCTCCCTGACTTTTAATTTGAAGGGGCATTAGGTGAGTCCAAGCATCATTATAAAATTTTCAAACTTTTCTCTTCCAATTGCTTTGGTGAAGACGTCTTCAATTTACACGCTTGTGAAACAATATCTTAGATGCATAATCTTGTTCTCTATATGATATCAAATCAAATGATACTTTGTGTTAAGGTGTTTCGTTCAATTATGGAATTTGGGATCCTTGGCCAAATTGATTGTAGAAATATTGTCAATAGGAAGAGGAATATAATTCACTTGTTTCTCTCACAAGTCTTCAAGAATTTTCCTAAGCCACACAATCTCCTCTATTACTTTTGCAACTACCACATATTTCGCCTCTATCATGGAATCTACTAAAATTGACTATTTGTTTGACCTCTTGGAGACAACTCTTTATCCAAGACTCATAATATAGCCTGAAATAGATACTCCATTTTCTTTTTCTGTCAAAGTTTCAATAATCAAGCTAAAATCACCCACGTGTAAATATTTGAGTCCAAAGTCTCGAGTTCCTTTCAAATACTTTAGATTTTTTTTTTTTTTTGCAATAGACCAATGTCTTTCACAATGTTTTTTCATAAATCTAGAAGGAATTCAGACAACAAATGAAATATCTAGTCTGGTAGTGGTGAAGAAGCTACGAGTTGTCTATGCTTGGTTGCATCCACAATTCACTCCGTTCTTTTGATGCAAGCTTTATATTCTATTCCATTGGAGTAGATAAATTATTATAATTGACCATGCTAAACTTGTTCAACAATTCTCCAATGTACTTCTTCTGAGAGAGGAATATATACTTTGGATGTTGGGTCACTTCAATGCCCAATTAGTAGTGAAGGTGTCCCAAATCTGTAATCTTAAAGCTCTTCTTCAACTCTTTCTTTATGGATGCAATATACTTTTCATTATTCCCTATTATTAATATATCATCTACATAAACCACAAGACATATAACAAATTTTCTAACTTTCCTAACAAATAGAGTTGCATCATCAAGATTGATGTGTTTGAAATTCAATTTTAGAGGATGCTTAGCTAATTTTCCATACCATGCTTGTAGTTCTTGTTTTATGGAATATAAGGATTTGATAAGTTTACATACTTTTTGCTCTTTTTCCTTTACAACAAAACCTTTAAGTTGAGCCATGAAGATATTTTCTTTCAAGTTTCCATTCAAGAAAGCAGTCTTCACATCCATTTGATGAACTTTCTATCAATTTTGAGCTGCCAAGATAAAAAAAGACTTGATAGTGGCCCATTTTGATGTGGGGACAAAAATATCTTCATAATCTACATGTTCTTTTTGTCCAGATCATTTTGCCATGAACCTTGCTTTGTGCTTGTCAAGTGAGCCATCTAATTTGTACTCGTCTTGTAGACCCACTTGCAGCCAATTGATTTGGTTCCAAATGGAAGGTCCACCAACTTCGATGTAGCATTATTCATGAAAACATAATACTCCTTCTATGCTGCTTCTTTCTATTCATCATGAGAAGCAACTTCTTTAGAGGATGCCGGTTCAAAATTAGTAGACAAATTCAATTCAAATCATGTGAAACATCTGTATCATCATAAATCAATCTAATTAAAATTATTTAGACCAACTAAATTAAAATTATCTTCATCGCCTCCATCTTGTATGGTGGAACCTCTAGCTCCTATCTTTCTGACCTCATTAAGTTCAACACTTTCAAGTATTTTGGTGAACCATTTTGGAGGAACCTTTTGAGATGGTCCAGTTTGCTCCATTGATTGAGATAAAGTTGCATTGAGATTTAGCCTCCCAATCCTCTCAATCACATCACTCAAAGGGTATTCTCAATCTGAAGAAGTGGCCAAGACTTCATGAGGGGGAGATAATGATTTAGAAGGAGATTCCATAAATCGACCAAGATAGGGACCCCCCCTTCAAGATGTGGAATCTCTTTACCAAATTCATGATAATTTTTTGCATGATTGAATCTATCTAAATGACCATGTTTTCGCTCAACAATGTTATCAATCCTAGGAGATTAAATAAAAAATCACATCTCTAGAAATAATAAACTTATTTTTTACCTCATCTTAAAGATGATATGCCTTGGTGATATTTGAATACCCCAAGGAGATGCACTTCCAATTCCTTGCATCAAGCTTACTTCTTTGTTCCTTGGAGATCGAGGCATATCAAATAGAACAAAAGACCCCGAGATGCCTTATGGAAGGAATGTGGCCATCCCACATTTCATAAGGAGTCTTATTTCGAAGAGCATGATATGGACATCTATTTCTCACATATATTGCGCATAGAACCACATCAGTCGAAATCATCAACTTTACACTTTTGAAAAACATCATTAAGTGAACCATATTCAAGATAGTTTTGTTCATTCTTTCAGCTACACCATTTTGTCGAGGATTGTATGGAACAATGGTTTGATGTTGAATCCCATGTTGGAGAGGATAATTTCAAATTTATTAGAAGTGTATTCTTTTCCATTATCAGTATGGAGGGAGCCAATATATGATTGCACATACTTTCCAATCTATACATGAAAATTTTGAAAGTTTCAAAAGTTTGTGATTTTCTTTTCAACTAGCATACCCAACACATCCCAATGTAATCATCAATGCAGGTCATCATATATCTATTTCCATTTTCAGAAGGAACATGCGTAGGGCCCCATAGGTCAGGATGAATCAATGTAAGTCTTTTATGTGTTATAGAAGTATAATCATAAAATGGTTGTTTTCTATGCTTTCCTAGGCCACATGCACCACATTGCTTTAGTTTCCTAGGAATAATTGGCAAACCAAAAACATCATTGTTTTTCAGTAAACGAATATTGTCATAATTAACATGTCCAAATATTACATGCCATAAAAGAGTGGATGGCAATGTACCTTCATTTTGTTGATAGAGGTATGCAAAGTTATGTGCGTGAGCAGATGTTCCATCCAGATGTAGCAATATTTCCTCCTCTATTACAATCACAACAACCATGTTGTCATATGCTTTCCTTATTTTTACTTTTCCATCAAGCATATGAATAAAGTGGCCTTGCTAGAAATGTCAACAAGGGACAATATATTTCTCTACAACTTTGGAAGATAGAATACATCATGTAAAAGAAAATTAGAGAGCCTGGGCAGTTTAACCCTGATGGTGTTAGGTCCTAAGGGCTTGAAACTTGATATGTCTACAAAATACATTGTGCCATCAAAGTCGTCACTGAAATCCTCAAAAAAAAATTCTTTAAAGATCATATGGTAGGTTGCACATGTATCAAGTAGCCATGCATCTCTCCATGAAGTAGAGGAAGTGTGAAACATATCATAAATTACTCCAATATTGTAATGGAAATGAGATAATGAACATATTCAAGTGCTTTACCTTTAGCTAAAATTGTGTTTTTTCCTTTGTATTATTTATGGTTTTGACTCTATTTGATTCTCTCCTAGAGGATTTTGCACATTATTGCATCATGTCCATCTCTATTGCAACGAATGCAGTGAAGATCATGTCTTTATCCTTGATGGTGTTTACCTCCCTACTTATAAAATTATTTCTTCCATGGCCTCTTCTACTGGCACTTGCTTTAGGGGAATCAAATGATTAATTCTTTACTTTCATAGCAAGGTACATTGCTTCTTCAAGGGACTGAGTTTTTGTCTTCCTATTTCCAAAACTTTAACTTGTTTTGCAAACTTCTCCACCAGGGTGTCAAAAGCAATGGATTTGAGTTTCTCACCAGTTTGTAGGGATTCAAGATGATGAGAGTATATAGAATAGAGGGCCTTGAAGAAGGTTGTGAGAGGAATTCCCATCTTAACTCCAATGAAATCTACATCATGCATGATGGTCTAATTTTAGAGGACAGGGCCAAGGGGGTCATCGTCTTTGAACTCAAGGTTGAATAATTTGAACATCAAATAAACAACCTCCAATTCCAAGTGTGAGTCATATGGATCTTTCAACTTCTTAAATGCACCATACGAATTTGTAACGGAAACTACATGACAACTCACCTCTTCACTTACAAAAGCAACAATTAGGGCATAGGATTTGTTGTCTTTATCTTCCCAAATGGCTAGCTCTTTATCTCACATGGGCTTGGTAGGTGCGCAGTCCTCCTGTCCTTCACAGATGCATTTCCATAAGTCATTAAAAATGAGGGTATGTCTAATCTTTTTGGAGCATTCTCGATAGTTCTCCTTGCTAGTGAGCATTGCGACAACAATGGAGATGAGGGAATCAATCTATGGAATTAGAGGTCTAGATAAGGTCTGTGAAGGTATCCCTTGTAAAACATGGAAATGAAGCCCAAAAGTGTGTGTTTCCAACCCCTAGATGTGTAAGTGTTACAATAAGCAATTTGAGCGAAAGTGTTACTATTGTGAAGGCTAAGTTGGGAGCAATTGAGCTAAACAAGGTACCTGAAGTCAAAGTAGATAAAATTGACCCAAAGAAAGATAGGATTTTATTCCCAAACACAAATTTAGTTGTAGAAAAACAACATTAATAAACATTATGTCGTTGATAAAAGATTTAGAAGTAAACAATGTTCAGGCACATGAAAAAAATTAAAAGAGCTTCAGAATTTTGCAAGTTTTCCTTTATGTCATGTGAAAATTAGAATAATTTAGTCAGCTGATGATGGTTGCCACCAACATATATTGTTTGGTATCTCTTCCTATTCAGAATTCAACATTCTCAACATGGCACTTCCTCTAGGAGGACATCTTCAAAAATGCATTTGATACTTCCACCTATAGATTTAATATAGTAGACCATTGTGTGGAAATGTTGGATTCCCTACTAGCTCTCAACGATGATCTAAACAAGGAAAATTACTTTGTGGAAACAATGAACTAGAATATTTATTGACATATTGAGGAATTAGAGAAGGTTTGTGGTGGTTAATTGAGTGTGGTGATAGTTAAAGGTGTTCCCATGGATTCTTACATTACTAGGTTTACTCAGGGTGAAGCCAAGTACCCAACCATGTCACCTCTTTGAGAATTTGTGGATTGCATACATGTTGGTGTAGGGAAGCTTGAATATGTGCTCAAGGTATGAGTGATTGAGTACAATAATGTTAAGAGCTGACTCAATGTGACAAACAAAAAGTAAAGTGGTAGCATAACACTACGTGATTTTCCTAACTTAGTGAAAGTCGAGGATATAATAAGCTCATAACACTTAACCACACTTGATCCAAATTGGATCATTATATTTTTTTTCATCCATCTTAATGCTTTTAGAGTGTCAAAAGTGGAGGAATCAACTCTCAAGGTCGTTTTTAGCGGCAATACATAGTTTGGAAAATTGGAGTCTGAAACCTTTCGGGAGTGTTTTGAGGTATCATAAGACATTTTTTGGGGGTAAAACTTTGTTGCTTTAGTGCCACACATTTTTTTCCTATTTTACACACAAAGACCTTCCCAATGACACAAGAATCATGTTAATCAAAGTCCTTATTCAAAGGTTATACCACTCAGAAGTTGACCTTCCTGTTTTCATCACCATAATTCGAGAGGATGCCACGTCAACCCCCATTATTCATGAAAAAGGGGCTAGCCATGTGATTATGATGAAGAAGACTCTAGAAGAGTCTATATTGTAACTCTAATTAAGAGTTGAGGTAGTCAAACTTAACCATTAGTAGGCTATCGGGTCGTGTTATAACCGGGCCATTAGGAGGAAAAGGGGTTCCATTCTTTCAAGTGCATTTGTTTCATAGTTGAGAAAAAAATAACTGAGAGGGATAAGAGATAGATCACAAAGAGAGAATTTGTGCATTGTAGTAGCCCACGAGCCACATATCATACTTCTTTGTACTCACAACCATTTTTTAATTAGAGAAAGAGAGTAGAGTGACCTCACTTTCTAGTTGGGTTTTTCTCCTGAAACGGTTTCCTAGGTCATATCTTGTGTCAAATGTGTTTGTGAGATTTTATTTCGTTGTTTACTATTTTCTGCATAATTTTAATTCACATGCATACCTATTAACAATAATCCATAGGTCTAGAATTCTAAAGGAAAATAAAATTGTAATAATGTAGAATTTTGTTTTTTAAATATAATGGTATCAAATCTAGTGTGATGAACTATCTAGTGGAATATCCACGACAATTTACAAATCAACACTTCTTATGGTTGTTTCAAAGTATTCTCAGAAGGAATTGCACAATTGGGACTGAGGCACAAAAGCTAGGATATTTCTCGTAGGCAACATTACGATAAACCTCATAGAGAAGAATCATAAACAACTTAGGTGCTAAGATAATGAAACTATCGAGAGAGACAGAGGTTAGGTCGACGTTAGGGTTCTAGACAAGTGCCAAACTAGTGGAGCGTTAGGGTTCCTACGATGTTAGAGGTAACAGTTCTAACAAGCAAATGCATAGTGAGGAAACATAAAGCCTTTTCTCTTGGATTGATCTTTACAATAAGGAAATGGTCAAGTGTACCAATTATGACAAGTAGACTGGGCAGAACTGGTAGGAAGAGGGATAGACCAGACATTGAGTGAGAGAGGAGTTGAACCAAGCTCTGATACCATGTCGAAGGTATTTCCTCAATTTATTATGTTGCTATTAATCAAACATACATATAAATACAAAGATGTTGTGATAATTGGTTTCAAGTTCCAAGGTCTGATGTCTCTTCCTATTCTAATGATTCAAATTTCTAGTATTTACATAATTCACCAAATCCCTAAGGATGAAGTGTCTAACAAATATGAACCAAGACCATTTAATTAAATGATGAACTTCAATTATTTTATTAAGAATGGAACTTTGAAGCATATTGTGTAAGGGAAGATGCTATGTTTTGGATGTTTTTTAATGAATTTCATAGATCAATTTTGGAAAACGAAAGAAACATGCAAAGAGGATGGGATAAATATTAGATGATATGTCAACTTATGGTTTAGTGATTTGGATATATTTGTAGAAAGAAAATAGTTTTCTTTTACTTGATAGGACATGTGATAGACCTTGAAGATTATTTGAATAATTAAGCAAAAATGTTTGTCTTAGTTTCCACTAAAATGTATGAATATTGTAATTGCATCCAAAGAAACTAATTTTATATCTTACAATAAAATTATAATTTTATTTATGTATTTTTTAAAGGAACACACACACACACACACACCAAAGTAGGAAAAAGTGTATAATACCCAGGGTTACACGCCTAGACTTTATTGATAGAATCTCAAGGCTCCGATGTGCAACAACATTGTCATGTATGAACACAACTTGGTTACCTGAAATAAATTCATCGGTGGTCCAAAAGAGGGCAAATTTACACTCCTCCTAAATGTCTATGGGTCTTGGGTTGTTAATGCATTTCCTTATATTTGAGGAAGACGAGCTCTTAGCTAATTATAAGTAGTTTTATGTCATACTCTGGGATCAAATAAGTGGTTTTAACCCTTATGTGTATATAAAAGAAAGTTGATATCCCATTGTAGTCATAGCTAAAGCTCTAGTAAACGAGTAAGAAACTTATTGGTGTATGCACACACATAATGTAGCAAACCCTATCATAACTTAGTTGTCAACTTGCAACAAGGATATCGATAACAGACTACTATCCACGAATGTAACCTAACTTATCATTGTTATTCTAGGAAAAGTACACAATCTGAAATGACTTGTTGGTGGTCCATGTAGGGGTATACTTCCACTCCCATCGGTTGCTTGTGGGTTTTGGGTGATTAACCTATTTCCCTATGTTCGAGGAGCACAAGTTCTTAGCCAATCAAAAACAGTGTTAGGTCTCATTCTTGGACCAACACTCATTGATATATGCAAATAACATCTCAAATTATATTTTATCTTTTAGAGCTATATTTAATAAGATTTAAATGTCTTCTTAGGCAACAAGTTAAATTGTGATTGGAGTTAGTATATGGTTTCATGTATGAGACTAAGGTTAGATGCTACAAGAATACACATGACCCCATTAGATGTAACCTCAAGAATGACCACAAGGGATATTATTATCATCCAATTTTAAGGTCACGACCAAGCCGAACACCAAATTGGTGTATGAGACCCCCTTATTTGCGTGACAACGGACCCACCTCCACCAATCGATTTGATTGCTAAGTCTACATAAGCATACATACTCTACCGCCCTCTGATTTTGAACCTATGACCTCTTAGGAGGAAACATATGCTCTTAACCATTAAGCCCACTCAAACTATATATTTTTGCGTATCCTATCTAATACTAATATTAATAGGAAACATATGCTCATAACCATTAAGCCCACTCAAACTATATATTTTTGGGTATCCTATCTAATATTAATATTAATATTCTTGCATATACTATCTAAACTACCTATTTGGTTTTGAATAAGACTTAAAATCACTTTTAATTAGCTAAAAACGACCTTGAGAGTTGATTCCTCCACTTTTGACACTCTAAAAGCATTAAGATGGATGAAAAAAAATATAATGATCCAATTTGGATCAAGTGTGGTTAAGTGTTATGAGCTTAT
>Ga0115848_100142_pt2 | contig 21522 bp, 12 predicted proteins | sample InSIn3gowninarea_FD_83862 | JGI IMG/M metagenome (GOLD analysis project Ga0115848, IMG submission 83862) | reverse complement strand
CCAAAAGAGGGAGAATCGTTGTTATGCAAATGTATACTGACCACTTATGATTTACAAAACCATGCTTTGCTTTTTGATGGAGTTGGCAGAAGAGTTTTTCATCAGGACAGGATAGTGTGCTGCGAATTGGGGTAGATCAGCAAGAGAGAAAGAATTTTTTCACCCAATCAGTGTGGAGAAATTCAGGCAACATCAGCAACTTTAAGGCCTTTCGAAACCCCAAGCGTCCCAAGGATTTTTGACAAAAACATGAGCATTCATAATTTACTGTAAAGAGCCAGCGTGAGCAAACCAGCATGGATTTCTTAAAGCATGCACTGTGAGTTAGTTTAAATGGTCAAAGGATGTGTTTTTCTTTAAAGCATGATGTATGCTTTAAAAGTAGATTTATTCACATTTTTAAAGTTCACGTAAAATTCACCCTTTTTTGAATGGGAGTTTTAAAAAGAAAAGAGAGTAATGTTAATGGAGGGATAAGGTGGATAATAAAGTTTTTTTGTAATGGGGAAATAAGGTGAATCATAAAGTTTTTTTTATAGTTTGTAATTTGGAGAGATAAGGTTTTTATAGGTTGTAATTTGGAGAGATAAGGTTTTTGTTATATATAGTTTGTAATTTGTAATTTGGAGAGATAAGGATTTTTCTATTATTTGTAAAATAATATTTTTGGAGAAATAAGGTGTGAGGGGTTATTTGTAAATGTTTAGGGCAGTAAATTTTTTTGGAGTAATAAGGAGATTTTATCAGTAATTTTTTTTTGGAGAGATAAGTGTGGCATTGTAACTCAAAGTAATTTTACTTTGAGGTGGGTAACATATTTTTTTTACCAGTTTTTGCAAGAGCATCATTGTAAAAGTCAAATTTTGAAAGTTACCTTGTAAATATTTTAGAAATTGACTAGAGCCAAGTTCAAAGCTCAGTCATTTTTCTCTTGCTTCAACGACTATACGAGGGTCAAGGCCAAGCTCCGATAGATTGTGTTTTTTTGTGTGGTGTGTTGTGTTGTCCATCTTGTCATTTATGTTCTGATTCTTGGTGCGAAGCTTCAACGCTACAATATCTAAGTTGATTAATTTGTTTTCTGATTCCGACAAACTTGAAGGCACAAAATCTTATAAAACATAGCGCGGTCTCATCGAAAGCACTCTCATTTACAATGAATTATGGTAGGGTATATGTGATGGAGATGTTAAGCCGAATAAACCCACAGATGCAGTTGCACTAGCAAAATGGGAAGTTAAGAATTCCAAAGCCTTAGCTCTTATTAAATCTTCTGTGAATGATGAAATGTATGTCCTTATAGAAAATGCTACAGATGCATGGTCTTCTTTGAAAACTTTTAAAGACCTCTTTGATACTCAGCCTGAATCAAAGAAAGTTGATCTACAATTAAAATTGTTACAACAAAAATTGACTGAAGGAGGTGATGTACTTGAATATTTCTCAAGACTTAAGAATATTAGGCAAAAAATCATTAATGATGGTTTTCCAGCAATTGATGATAGCTTTATGGTCTCAATTGTAATTGTTGGACTTCCTTCTTCCCACACGCATTTTTTGGAGACTTTACAATTAACTGGGAAATTAGAGAAACTAAAGTTTGATGAACTCTGTGAAATGTTGACTCAACATGATAAAACTTTTGGGAAGAAGAAGAAAGTTGATGAAGATGTTTTTCTCACAGAGGCCAGCACTAGTAAATCGTCAGCAAACAATTTTCAAGGTAGAGGTAGAGAGAATCAGAATCAAGAAGCACATAATGGACAAAGTCGAGGTCGAAGCCAAAGCATAGGAAACAACTTTAATAGAGGGAACAGTTCAGGAAGAAGTAATTTTCAAGGTAGAGGAAACAACCAAGGAAGAGGAAATTTTCAAGGATATAATAATCAAGGCAGAGGAAAAATCTAAAAATAGAAGTCAAAGCAGAGGTAGAGGATAATATTCAAGAAGAGGAAGAGACTTAAGTCAAATTATGTGTCGAAGATGTAACAAATTTGGCCATTATTCTGAAGATTGTCGAACATCTCTTAATAAAATTCCCAAGTTTCAACAGCACTCAGTGCAATTTGCAAATGATCAAGATGATGATAACTCAGAATATGTTTTTACTTCCTCACCAGCATCACAATTTTCATCACATCTTAGAAGTGATTATGAAGATGCCAAGATCTTGGATTCGGGGGCAACTCAGCACATGACTTGTCAACGTGATTTTTTTTGGAATTTTCATGATCGCCAACTTAATTCCATTTTTCTTGCAGATGATACAAAACATACTCCTTATGGCAAAGGAGCAGTTAAAGCTTTTCTCCTTGGCATTAGAGAAAAAATGATTTCCAGTGTATGGTATGTACCAACTTTTAAGAAAAGTTTGCTCTCTTTAGTCATGATTCAACAAGCTGGACATCAACTGATTATGGAAGATGGTTTAGTCAATATTAATTCAGTCAAACACAATGTGAAAACTGTCATGACAGGTTATGAAGATATAAACTGTTATGGATGAAAGGGACAATTATTCCAAGGCATTCCGATTTTGCAAGGGCAGTGAGTACAAGTATTTCACCTGTAATACTATGGCATGTAAGGTATGGACATTTAAATTTTGAGAGTCTTTCTCAATTGTAGAAACAAGGAATGGTTAAAGGACCTCCCACTTTCAAAAGGGAAAATGCAAAATGTGAAGCTTGCATTTATGGCAAACAAAGTTGAGAAAGTTTTCCAACAAGTTCATGGCATGCAAATAGATGGCTACAACTAGTTCATAGTGATGTTTGTGGACCACTACAAACTTCATTTGGTGGTTGCAAATATTTCTTACTATTCATTGATGATTTCAGTAGAATGACTTGGGTTTACTTCTTGAAGAACAAGTCAGAAGCATTTGATAAGTTTAAAAATTTTCGCCGACTTGTTGAAAATGAAGTCAAATAAAAGATGGGTACTCTCAGGATGGATAATGCAGGAGAATTCAATTCAAATGAATTCAAAACTTATTGCAGTGAAAATGGCATAAGACGACATCTTACTAATGTTTACACTCCACAGAAAAATGGAGTAGTTGAATGAATGAATCACACCTTGTTAGGAATGGTGAGATCCATGTTAACTTTCAAGAAGTTAAGTCCAACATATTGGGCAGAAGTAATACATACAGCTGTCTACTTAAGAAACAGATCTCCAATTGCTTATTTAAATGGAATCACACCTTATGAAGCTCGGTTTTGTTTCAAACCTTGAGTTAAACATCTTAGAGTTTTTGGATCAGTATGTTATGCCTTAGTTCCGAAATAAAAATGAACTAAGCTTGACTCAAGAAGTTTAAAATGCACCATGATTGGCTATTCTAATGAGAAGAAAGGGTATCGTCTTTTGACCAACGGAAATTCATTATGAGCAAGGATGTCATTTTCGATGAAACTGGGATTAAGAGTGTTCAAGAAAATGAAAATATTCTTCAAAACTTAGAAACTAAGGGAAGTAAACGAAATGGAAAAATGCAAAGTCAACCAACTTCACCAAATTGGTATGAACTTGATTTTCCTTTCTCTGAAGATGAGTCATTCAGTCCATCTACATCAACAACATCATTTGGGTGTTCTAGCATTTCATCCGCATCTCCAAGCAGCAACAGTTATTTTGACAGTGATTCTCCACACTCTTCACCTGAACGACAAACATCAGTTTATATTAATCCTCTTCACAATGATGGATATTTTACAGAAGTGCAAACAAGTGAACACCAACTACCGAAATGGGTAGTTCAACTTTTGAAAGATGTAAAGCTTGATGAGCAGAATAAAATAGGCACCGGTAGGGCACATAGAAGTGAAGGAAATTTTGCCTTGATAGCAAATGATTTTACTGAACCTTCCACATACAAAAAAGCAATAAAACATAAAGAATGGCAATAGGCTATGGTTGAAGAATATCAAGCAGTAATTGATAACAACACTTGGAAACTTGTTGATTGTCCATCAAATGTTAAACCCATAGGATGCAAATGGGTTTACAGAATTAAGTATAATCAAAAGGGAGAACTTGAAAAGTATAAAGCATGACTTGTCGTAAAAGGTTTTGCACAGCAAGAAGGCATTGATTATGAGGAAACTTTTTCTCCTACAGCTAAATGGAACACCATCCGATTAACACTTGCATTGGTTGCTCAGAAAGGATCGAAAGTTCATCAAATGGATGTGAAAAGTGCTTTTCTCAATGGGGATCTACAGGAGGAAGTGTGTATGACCCAACTACCAGGTTTTGAAATTGAAAGACAAGAAAGTAAAGTCTACAAATTGATCAAGGCTTTATATGGATTAAAATAAGCTCCCCGAGCTTGGTATGCAAAGATGGATGAATACCTTAAGAAAGTTGGTTTTCAATGAAGTGAATCTGATGATACTTTGTATGTGCGACAATAGGGAAAATATTTGGTAATTCTTGTTATGTATGTAGATGATTTGATCATTACTGGCAACCATGATGATCATATTGCATAGGTGAAAAAGGAGTTACATGCAGGTTTTAAGATGACAAATTTGGGATTACTTCACTATTATCTTGGAGTTGAAGTCTTCCAACGTCCGCATCATATTTTCATTTCTCAGAGTAAGTATGCAGCAGAGATTTTTCAGCGATTTGGCATGCAAGATTGCAAACCCATCCTCACCCCCATGGAGCAAAACTTGAAACTTTCAAAATTTGAAGGGGGGGAAAGGTGGACAGTACAACTTACAGACAGTTGATTGGCAGCTTGATTTATTTGACAAATACTCGTCTTGATCTATCTTATGCAGTTAGTATTCTTTCATGTTTTATGTAGGAACCACGAGACAGTCACTGGAATGCAACCAAAAGAGTTCTTCAATATATTTAAGGAATGAAATATTTTGGTCTTCTTTACACAAATACTAAAAATTTTATACTTGGTGGATATTCCGATGCCGACTTTGCTAGGAGTATTGATGATTGAGCATCAACATCAGGTTATTTAATGAACATGGGGTTAGTAACAGTATCTTGGAGTTGTAAGAAACAAGCTACAGTGGCCACTTCTTCAACAGAAGTAGAGTACATTTCAGCATGGGAGGCAGCATGTGAAATTGTTTTGTTGCACCGAATTTTGCAAGACTTGGGAATTTCTCAGGCAGAAGCTACATCATTATTCATTGACAGCCAATCAACCATCAAACTTGTCAAGAACCCAGTTTTTCATTCAAAGACAAAGCATGTGGGCACCAAGTATCATCATATCAGATCTCTCACTGCCAAAGATGTCCTCAAGCTAGTTTATTGTCCTTCCGAAGATCAGATCTCTGACATTTTCAAGAAACTGCTTGGCAGAATAAAATTTACTAAGTTCAGGGATGAACTTGGTATCTATTGTAATGTATCTTTGGATCATAGGGGGGGAATGTTAGATGATCCAAAAATACAATCTTATCATATGTTATAAAATTAGAATAAAATAATTATTAATTTAAAATATTAATTTAATAATTATTATTCTAGAATGTTTAATTATTTAGATTTAGTATATTGTTGTAACTAGATATGAATCTCCAAATGTGTCATATCTTAGGATCTATTTTAGGAGATTTGTTAGCTAGTTGGTTTGAATAGCATTTATTGTAAATCGACACTTGTTATTTAATAAGTGATCCATTATTAGAGGTAGTTAGGACATGGAGCTTATAAATAGCTCATTGCAAGAGTTTTTGGATGTTCAGGTGTACACTCTTGCAAAATCAAATTATGTAATTTTTTTTTGATTAATTAAATTACAATGAATTATTTTTTCTCCTCGTCATACAACCTGTAAACTTTGGAAGTAGTAGAATATCCCAAGAAAATACATTTGCGACTCCTAGCACCCAATTTGTTATGTTGAATTTTAGCAATCAATGCATAGCATAGAGAACCAAAAACTCTAAAACACTGAATAGCAGGAAGACGGTTATACTACATTTCATAAGGAGACTTATTATTGATGACAAAAGAAGGAAAATGAGTGCAAGGTTGCACAAAGTACTTCTCTCGAAAACATCAACTTAACATTCTTAAAAAACATCATTGATCTTACCATAATTAGAAAAGTTTTGTTCATATGTTCTGCACCACCATTTTGTTCTAGTTTACAAGGAATTGTAATTTGATGTTTGATTCCATTGTCCTACAAATAATTCTCAAAAGCATGAGATATGTATTCACCACCATTACCATTTCGTAGTGCTAATGCTAAGTTGAGTTTCATTTTTAATCAATAAATGAAAATTTTAAAAGTTTAAAAAATGTGTGATTTCTCTTTCACCAGATAAACCCAACGCATCATCAAGTAGTCATCAATACAAGTCTACATATATTTATTACCATTGGCAGATTGAATAGGCATAGGTCTACATAAATCAAAATGTATGAGACCTAACTTCTCAGAAGCTTGTCTAGTCAATTTAACGTCTTAAATTGCTCTACATAAATTATCAATCTGGGGATCGTAAACTGATGAAGTGTGGTGCACTATATGTGCTTAGTTAACCTTTCTCTTACTTCGTTGTTTTATAGTTTATGTTGTTTTTAGGGTTTTGTTCTTGTTGGTTTTCTAAGGTCTTAAGAATACTTTTAAAGGACAAGTATGGATAAAGATTTCAAGACAAGGCCTATGTCCTTAATGGTAACTTCCAAAACTTAGCACTTCAAAAGAACTTAAAACATGTTATTGATGGAGTTAGTATTTAAACAAAAGTGTAAATATACAACTAGTTCAATCATAATAAAATGCAATAGTCAAATAATGAGAGAATGACTATGAGACCTAGTATCCTTGCTGCTTCAGCAAAAGGACAAGATGATTCTATCACGTCATTAGTTCATTAAAAGTCTATGTGCATCACTAATCTACAATCAACTTGAAAGCAATTTATGTACAATAATATACATGTTAAAAAGAAAATAAAATGCAGTAATTCAAACTGTACATTAATATACATGAAAATCAGAAAAAGAAATACAAGAAAATAAAGTAAAGACATCTGTACATTAATATACATGAAATAAGAAAAAGAAATGCAAGAAATTAAAGTGACAACTATACAAGGCAGGGGCCCCCTACCACCTATGAAATCAAAGCAAAATTAAACACACTTGCATGAATTAAAATTGCATGAATGAAAAATCTAATCTATCAAACTTGAAAGCAATCAAATAACATAATGAAATCAAAGCAATATGTACAAAATGAAATCTATTCTACCTTACATTCTACAAAGCAATATTTACAAAATGAAATCTACTCTACCTTACATCCTAATATGCTCCATGACATCTACTTCACATCTCCTTCCATGTTGAGAACATCAAAGCTTTATTCAATTTCTTCAAAAGTACAAAGTACAACAAAGTTCTCCAAAGCTTTCAAAAGCCATAAAAAGGACTAAGAAAAAGACTAAAGGAAAAGACTAAAGACTAACAAATGAAGGAGAGAGATCTCCTATTTATACAAAAAGATGAGAAGCCATCTCATTAATGAGAGTCCATGAATCTCTCCCTCTACCTCTAGAGTCCTAATCAAAATAGGAACTGATAAGATACATGTCTTCTTAGAGTTACAATACAATTAGGAGATGTGACACATATCCTCATGATCCCATGATTCTTTCCAACCAAATTCGAATTTGGCCTTAGAGTGCCACATAAGGGTCTTCTAGAAGTCTCCTTTCAACCTACACATGTCAACAACCTCAACCCATTTGTTAGGTATAAGCATATGCACATTATTTTCTAATTTTTAACCACAAATTCACTTAAAAGACTTAGAATTAATAAAGATTGGAAAAACATAAATGTGGCCCAATGATAATGAAAGTGGGATGAATGTGGTGACATAGTAGTGAAATGGAGGTGAAATGGAGGTGATATAATGGACATAATAGTGAAAGTGTAATGGAAATGAATGACATTTTCAAGACTCAACAGTGATGTGCCAGGTGAATTAAGGATGTTCGAGGATGGCTAGAAGGGTTAGGTGATGGTTGGATGGTGTGGGAGACCTTGGGTTACCTTTGGTGGCTTCTGAGAGGTTTTCCCTCAATTCAGACTCAAAGCAGGCCATTTCAAGAAAACCTACAAGATGTACAAGAAACCTATAGGATTCCCTATAAACCTATAGGATATTGCCGAGAGAAAGATGGGAGGTGTTGGAGGTGATGGAAGGCTTAGGGAAGGTGGTTGGTGGATGGAATGGAGTGAGAAAATGTCTAGGATCACTACGAAGTCAACAACAAGGATAGAATATGGTTGGATTCATTCAATGTGCTTGGAAAAATTTCTATGTAAAATTATGAAAACTAGTGAAGGCAATGGTGAAAACAGGGAATGACTATGGTGGATGAAGTGGAAGGTGGTTGCTCGCTATGAAGTCTTTGTCTACTCTTGAAGCACCTTCTCTGCATAAAACATGTATAATTTCGAAAAATCTATGTAAACAAGAAGCATTCTCATAAGCTAGAAAAGCAGAATTAATGAACTAACTGCCTACATTATGCATGAGGAAAGTTGCTAAAATGAATGAAAGCATGGATGATATGTACTACAAAAATGAAGATAGAAGAGATGGAAAAAAAATCCTACTTTCCAAAACTGATCAAATGCTAAATTAAAGACAGTAAACTCTAAAGCTCATACAAGAAATAGAAATTTGTGTTTTTGGGGCTGCATAAGGGTCCCTTCCTTAGATCATGATCCCAAAGGGAGAAAATTAGGCCAAGATAGCTACTGATAGCCTTGTGGTGCTCCTTTTATCCCTCTTGACCTGCTACTGAAGTAAGGCACAAACGGAAGCAAACTAATAAACAACCAATCCAATCTACAATACTTGTAATGAAAATACTTCTAAATGCAAATTAACAATGAAGCTACGAGACTAATCTAAACATACAGATAAAAGAAAGAGGAGCCTTGGCTACTAGGGTTGGACCCTAACCTAATAGATTGAGCCCTCTAAATTAACTCAGTGCTAGCTGAAAACAAAACTCATTCTTATTACCAAAACATAAAATTACATCAATAAAACTTACACAAGTCTATAGCTCAAAAATAACTTAGAGTTTTACAACAAAAAATTGAATCCTAATGAGGCTCTAGGCCTCTCTACTTATACAACTGATGTCCACAACAGCCTCCTTAAAATTATGGAGGCTTGGCTACCAAACTTGAGATAAATTGGCTCTTTGTCTTTCACTTACTCATTTGCATTCTAATCCTCATGACTTGGCTGCTTGTGCTTTGAGCTGGTGTGATAAATGGAGGAATATTTGAATGGGGTAGAAGTAAATGAGGAGGATTTACCTACTACAATCCCTCTCCCTTGTCCCATTTGAGTTTTAACCTTAGTCTTTGCCAAAATTCCTTGATTTTCTCCTTTAATCCTACATTCAATGCATATTAGTCCACTAGGCATAATATCCAACTCTAACTCATCTCATAAACAAAATATAATCAAAAAAATGTAGTAAGTTGTGAGAAAAGTTGGTTTGACTATGCCAAGAGGTGAATTAGGGTCCATATAACTACCCAATGATGAGGCTCATCAATTTTCTTTGATGACATTCTCATCTACAGCCAAACCTTGGATAAATATCTTCATCATGTAGACCTGATTTTGCAACTGCTCCGAAATCACAACTTATTTATCAAATTATCCAAGTTCTCTTTTGGCATGGAAAGAGTCAAGTATTTGGGACAAATTATGGGTCGTGCAGGTGTCAGGGTTGATCCCAAAAAGATATAGGAAACACAAGATTGGACCCAACCAAAAACCTTGAAGAGTTTGAGGGGACTCTTGGGTCTCACTAGCTACTATCATAAATTTGTCCACAATTATGGTCACATTGCTAGACCCCTTACTAACATCTGCAATAAAAATTCATTCCTATGGACTAATGTAGCACAATAGGTGTTTGTGGCTCTAAGACAAGCCATGTGTTCCACTCGAGTATTGGCACTACCGAACTTCACCAAATATTTTGTCATTGACTGTGATGCTTCAAGTACAGGCATTGGTGTTGTCTTAATGTAGGAAGGTCGACCCTTGGCTTTCACCAGTTAACAACTGAGTCTGAAAAATCTGGGACAATCTACTTATAATAAAGAGATGATGGCCATCTTACATGCAATAGATACTTGGCGACCATAGTTATTAGGGAGTATTTCCAAATCCGCACAGACCATTAAAGCCTCAAATATATTTTTGTAGCAATGTCTATCCTTGCCACAACAAAATAAATGGCTGGACAAAATATTGGGGTATGATTACAAGACAATTTACAAGAAAGGGCGTGAAAATGTAGTAGCGGATGCTTTATCACTCCAAGTTGATGATGAAAGAACCCTGCTATTAATCTCTCTACCCGTACTAGATTCGATTGAAGAAGCTATCAAGGAATGCTTTTCACACCCCTCTCTCCCAACTCATTAATAACTTGAGAGAAGATCCTAATTCCTTAGTTGGCTACTCTTGGAAGGATGGGATTCTTCTCTACAAGGATCGAGTAGTTGTATCGTTGACGTCCACCCTCAAAACTCTCATTTCGTAGAGTTGCACTCATCTCCCACTACAGGGAATGCAGGCTTTTAGAAGACTTATGCTCGAACTCATCATTCTTTCTTTTAGATGGGCATAAAAACTAAAATTCTTACTTTTGCGGTTGAATGTGATGTGTGTCAATGCCACAAAGGAGAAACAATCAAGCTACCAGGAACCTTACAACCATTGCCAATCCTTGCCTCCATTTGGAAGGATGTTTCTATGGATTTCATTACTAGTCTTCCGAAGTCAAGCAAAAAATCTGTCATCATGGTGGTTGTAAGTAGAATTTCTGAATATGCTCATTTCTACGCTCTACCCCACCCACTTACCCTGACTTTCATGGCTCAATCTTGCATGGACCAAATCTTCAAACTGCATGGCATGCCAACTTCCATTATGTTCGATCGTGACCAGACTTTCACCAGCAATTTTTTGTAAGAATTTTCCAAGCTATAAGGCACCCAACCCCAACTATGTACTGCCTATCATCCCCAAACTGATGGTCAAAGTGAAGCAGTCAACAAATGTTTGAAGACATACCTAAGGTGCTTCACTTCAGAAAAGAAACATCAATGGCTACAGTGGCTACATTTAGCTAAATGGTGGTATAATACTAACTATCATGAAGCGACCAAGATGACTCCATATGAAGTAGTTTGGCCAACTCAATCCTTCACCTATTTCTTACATCCTTAGATGCTCTAAGGTGCAATAAGTTGATCAACTCCTAGAGAACTATGCCGCCATGCTACCTCATCTCAAAGATAATCTCCATCAAGCTTAGAATCGAATGAAGCAATAGGCAAACCAACATCGTTCATAGACACATTTCAAGAAGTTTATCAAGTATTCCTGCGGCTACAACCATATAAGAAAATATCGCTCGAATAAAATGGCTACCAGAAATTAGCTCCAAAATTCTCTGGACGTTACCAAATACTTTATCACATTGGAGCAGTAGCCTGCAAGCTGGACTTACCACCAATTTAAAAAATCCATCCAGTCTTCCATGTATCATGCTTGAATAAAGTGGATGAGGAATGTTCACTAAATCACTCTACCCAAATTGGATGGGGAAGGTTCACTCTTGCTCAAACTTGAATAGGTCCACAATACTCATGGAAGAAATCTGTTCGACTGTACGATCAAGGAAGTTCTTGTCAAGTGGAAAGACACCTCTCTAGAAGATGCGACCTGGGAACCAACCACTATTCTTCAGCAGTTTCCATAGATTCAGACTTGAGGACAAGGCTACTTTTGATGGGGACGGGCATGTTAAGGTCCAACTCTAACCCCTTTATTTATGTAATAAACCCAATAGTGTCAAGTCATAGTCATAGTTAGTTAAAGAGCCAATAAAGCCTATATTAATAATTGTAAGTGGTTGAACTACATTGAAGAAAGGGACCACAGTTATATACAAATGAGCTATAGTTAATAAATTAAGTGGTTAACCAGTGTTATGCAAAGGACTACTAGTTGTTAGTTTGTTGAAGGTCATTTAGATATAAGTAGTCATAGTTAGAAGGGAAATATCATTGAGTATTATTTTGTAATCAAGCTCTGCACTACTGGAGATTTCTCCCTCGAATAGGCATGTGAACATTGCTTTTATCTTTGAATAATAAAATACTTTTGTTATTCTAATTTTTTTTGTTTTCTGGGTTGCATTTCTTCGCATATTTAGTATTCTGGAATTTCTCATAGGTCAAGAGCATAACAAACAAAAGCATTTCTATGTTGCTAGCATGCCTGCTTAGTACCCTAATGGAGTTATTTGCATCACCTCTTTATGCAGAAAGCCTTTCTCTTCTTTTGCCTTATTTATTTTTCATTTTTCAAAGAAATGTGCATAGGCACTTATTTCTTTTAGAGGCAAATCGTGGTCCTAACTTACTTAGAGAACAAGAGGTTTTCCCTCGACAGAAGTATTTTATATATACCTCTAACAATAATTGTTAAGGTTTTCCCCCTCAGCTTACTCTACTTGACTCAATTGACAAGCGTTAACTCTAAATAACCGATTAGAGTAGGTGGTGCTAGTTAAAAGTGCAACTATTGTGTTTCTGCCAAGAATCAATTTGAACAGAACATATTTTCCATTAGGGAATCATCGACTGAAGACAATAAGCTCTTCATAAAGAGAGAGGACAACATATAACAAAGTGTTGATAGTTGTACAAGTTCTCTTCTACTTTACCTTGCTTGCCTTAAGAGCTACACATGGTTTCACGCAAAAATAAATCTATGGGTGCATAAACAAACAAATAAATAATGAATAGAAGTAAATGAAAGCAAGGAAAAGAAAATAAACAAGTGATGCAAACAAAGTAAAAAAATCACGCATGCAAATAAAGAAAACAGGGAAAGAAACACTACTCCTACTCCTAAACTAAACAATGCATGGGCCTCTTCACGTAAAGTGATATTTCAAATGAAATCATCGATGCATTCGTTGAACCATGCTAGTGAAGACATGGTTTATGAGAAAGATAAGCATGTAAACTAACAACCACGAAAGATATAACAGTAAATACCAACGCGCTCCACATTTTAAAATGTCCACATAAAAGGAAATAATAAAAGCACCAGATATACATTTTGTAGACCTATCAGGGTTATGCTTCACATTGTGCATAGATTATAAGCACATACACTCTTTTGGCCATGACAAACAAGCAAACACAAGAAAGAAAGACAAGTGACATTTAGCAAGAGTACTCATTGTGTATGATTCCTTCAATGCATGAGCGATAGTATAACGTGGTTCAAGTGGAGAATGTGAAATTTGTGAATTAAATTGATCTTCAATGTAAATAGGAGAGTGATGAGGAGTCTTTGATGTTTCATTAAATTTATGATCTGAAGTGGAATTGACCTCAAGACAGCAAAGGCCTCACATAACCATCAACTTGGGCTAAAGTGCATAGAAAAACTTGTGGGGTTTCCATTTCATCAACAGATAGATCATCGAAGATGGGTGGCTTAGAAAGATCAACAATATATGGATCATCATCATGATCAAATAAAGGAATAAAGAGATAATGACAGCCATGATAAAAAAAAAAAAAAAACTTCACTGACATCCTCTTGATCTGATGAATCGTACAACGAGCTTGATGAGAAGAAATAATGTTGACCCTCTACATTTCCGAAAATGACAAATGAAATATTGAGTGCATATTTGATGAAATATGTGCCCTCTGTACTATGCAATGACAGATTGACATCTAGTATGTTATGTAAATGATAGAAAGTAGATGCATCCAGGAATGAATTTTGACACGGAAAGTTAACAATGGCAGAATCACCAAAGTTGTTAGGGAAAAGAAAATCAGGTTTATGCAGAAAATGAGGTTCAGGTAAGTTGTTCTTCAGATTCCCACACATACTCATCATAAATGCTAGCACAAGTTAGCTTCTCAACACCAACTTCGTCGTCAACCTAATCCTCATGAACAATAATCGTGGAGTCTAGAATGGGAGAATACAACATAATACAATCTGGAGGATTAACAAGATGTGGGGATAGAGGTTGAGGAAACAAGTCCACATGACAACCAATAGTCTCGAAAGCCATGTCTGGATAGAAATCAAGAGTAGGTAGGGTGGGAGGATGAGACAGTTCAACAGATGGGAGTGCACCTTCTCCCACCTCGCACAATGGGCTAAAGTTGTTTGATGAGATGAGAACAGACAATCACTTTTGAAAACAACCTTGTCTACCTTCGATTTATCAGCTTTAACATTGTGGTATGCCAGGAGGGGTTCAAATTATTCTAAGATAGGTGGATTTTTGGATATGTGAAGAAAATACTTAAATATTCCATCAAGAAATTCCCAATCAATTATATCTTCAAGAAATTAAAATGAAAGATTAAGAAAACGTACGTGAAATTGCTCAATGGATTCATCGGGCACTTTCTGTAATTTCATAATTTCTTTATTAAGTGCTTTACGGTCAAAATGATGGAAAGCATTGACTATCTCTATAAAAAAGTGATTAAAAGAGTGAATGGATTTATCAGGCATTGTGACAAACCATTACAAAGGGTGCCCATAAAGCGTGAACACGAATAGCATGTAGATCATGTAATCATCATGGACTTTGTAGTTATCATAGAGACTTGCAAACACGACACTATGCTAAGCCAGGTCATTTTTCCTTCACCTTCATATGTGTTTTGTTACAAGAGATTCTAGAGATCCTCTGAGATGTCAAAGTCATTACCGTAAGACATACAACGCAGAGGACAAAATGTAACATAAGTAATGATATATGTGTGAATATTCAAAATAGAATTTGAGGACTCAGCTTGTCATGTGGCCCTCCTTCTAACATTAGAAATGTTGACGGTGCTGGACCCACCAACATGTCAGGGGATCTCCTGGGTAAGAAGTCCTAACTAGACATCAGACCATCTGGAGTATGATTCCAAATGGTGGGTAGTAAATCTATGCCTTGACTGTGATAACATAGAGAGGTAAGAAATATATCTTTGTCAGAAGAAACTGTGGGTTCTTACAGTGAGTCAAGGGAGATGCATGGGGATGTTCTAACACATCAAAGGGGAAAATAAGTGTATCCCTTAGAATTCTATAATAGTACACAGCCTAAAAGGAACACACGAGCTCAATGACATCACAAACTGGAAAGCAGAATAGTTGACAATCCAAAGGGATGGGTTAAACCAAGAACACGACTTCAACAAGATTCATACAATCACGTAGAAAAGAGTTCATACAAAAATACATATGTTAAACAACATACATTGCTAAAGTAACTAGAATAGTTCAACTGTAAGAAAAACATATGCATGAAGACGTGTTGGCTCTATTTTATAATATAAAAGTGGAATTTCCATCCATAAATACAACCATGGCATCCACTAACACCAATAGTGGAATATTAGAGTAAAAATTGCCTGCTCCTCCAAAGAGATGTACTCGTTGTGCATCATGGTGAAACCATGGCTCGTCACAATATTCTCTAAGTGCTCTCTAAGTGATGCCTAGAAAAATATTATCTTCCAAAGCCTAGTCTATGAGTTATGACGTTTTATTTATAAGAAAGGGTGGGGTGACCCTTAACATTTACCTTTGTGATTCTTGGACAACCCTCATGACTCATCATCTTCATTACTAACTCGTTACATTACATATGACTATTGGTATAGCACTAATGACCCTTGGAATTTCACCTTACATCATGTTTACAATAATAATACATTTTTCACATATACCCATGTGGGACAAAAATAGGCTTGAGTCAGCCACACAAGATACCACTAAGACTCAGACAGTTGTGCAAAGAACAACTCATCAACATATGGCATATGGCACTCGGTGATGAAATGATGCCATGCTTGGTAGTGTGCAATGGTGTCCACGTACTCTTTGATGATGTCTTCATAGAAATGAGATCTTGCCTCCATTACTTCCGAGTATACTCATTTGGAAGATTTGTCCAAATCGTCTTGTAACATTCGCAGTTTAGTCATGAGCAAGGTTGGACTAGTGATATATATCCACATGTAATATGTGCTAACTTACAAATCTTCACTAATGGCCATGAGCATCAATTGATCAAAGTACATGTCGAGCTCCAGTCTGATTTGGTTCTTCTCTTTCGCCTGGGTGAGCGTACCAATTGACGGGGTGCCATACTTTCTCGCCATGACATCAAAATTCCTGAACAACTGTGTGTACGAACCCTCAACACTGTTGACGAGTGACGAGAGTTCTTCATACTTCGAGATCAAACTTTGGATGCATGATTTGTCCAACTCTACTTGTAGCTTCATCATATTATGCAAGTGAAGAGGGGCTCCCTTGTATCTCATCGTACATGTTTGCACATGATTAAAAATGGCATGTATGTCTATGAGTATTCACGCTATCATAGTGAAGTGTTATTGATGATCATGTAGATGGACAACTGCCTTTGTGCATGATGATGAACTTGTCATATAGTCTCTGCATGACTATCTCAAGAGTCAATATTTCAACAAATATCACTTTATTCATCTTTGCTCTGGTAGATCCTGGTCATTGTTCCTCTCCCTACCTGGATGTGTAAAACTTGTTAGCCATGCGCTGGTTTTTAGGCTATTAAGAAATTCACACTCGAGCTCATGGCTTCAGCATCAGCCTTTGTAGTGTTGGCCAAGGAACTTCGATGTCTTCGTACATCTGACACAATCACCCATTCTTCAATTTGTGCTCTGCTTTCTTGTACAACCTCTTCTTTCTTATACAACTCCGTGTTATGACTGATTAAAGGTTATGTTGTATACATATGTTCCCAGATTATCCTCGAGGAGACTTGTATCCCCTTGTTAACTCAAGACATTCTCTACTGCTAGAGCTGGTGAAGGCTATGTGGTGACCACGATTTCCTTTGGCATGAGGTTGGTGTCCCGATCCTATTCCGAATGCTCCATCTCCATGTCCACCACTTCTATTATCAGTTTGTCCTACAGAGAAAGTTCCTGTTTCTGTGGTTGTTCACCCTGTTCCTCATTTGCTGCTCATTTAGAGTCTTCAACCTATATCGACATGATTTGCATTGTTTTTGCAGCTTGTACTTCCTCCTGTTCCTATACTTGTTCCTCTCCACGTTGCACTTCCTTATCTATTTTGTGCAACTCTTGTTCTTCTTTGAGCTTCTGCTCTACTTCCTACAACTTCCTCTCTACTTCTTCTAGTATTTTCTTCTCCCTCTTTCTTTGTTCTACTCTCCTATCACATTTTCACCTCTTTCCATCTACATCCAAAGCTACTCTTTCCACAAGTGGGTCTTCCTTAAACTTGCAGCTTTGCTTTGTCTTTGTGCTTTCGACAAAATTCCTTTTGCCTTTGTCTTACGCAGATTTGTTTCTTGCTACTACTATTGTTTCTTCTCCCTATGGTGTTACTACCTTGAATTCTGGTAGCCTCTCTACTGCCATGTTGACTGGTTCATTAAGCCTAGAGGAGTTATAACAATATCTCCATGGGTCTTCCTCTAGGCAATGACATGCCCCATGGCTCCATGAATAGTAAACTCTCACATAGTGGTCCCTAAATAAGCCATGTGGATCATACAGATTGAAAATCTTGGTGCTAAACTTAAACTTTTGGAATTCCTCTACCTCGACATCCACTTCTTTCAAACTTTGGATCACCCACAACCCAATTCACAAAGGAATCTTAGGCCATGGTGCCTTCTTCCTCCTCTAAACTCTAGTTGATAACCCTATCGAGATGTGTTATGAAGCCTCCTGCATGACTAACTTGTCTGTGGAAAATTGGAAACACATGTGGAGCCCTCTCTGCGCTATACATCCTAATGATGGTGCCATCGTGTGAGATGCACCAATCTGCAATTTTTAGCAATGCCTCCATTGCTTCCTGGGACATGCAAGGAAGATCTTGTTCAAATATCATCATGTATAGAGGGGCAATGAAATCGTCAGATAGTCTAGCTAGGACTCCTCAGTAGCTACAGTCTCAGAGAAACTTGCAATATACGTTCACCGCATTCTATGAAGGTGTTCATGCCCAACCCATGACATGAAACTATTGATGGCCACAGATTTCATCAAGCAGGTAAGCAGGCATAAATAATATTGCTTATTGATCCTTGGGCATTGGATACATGCACTTTCAGTCGGAAAGCCAACAACTCAAGTGAGTTAAAAGGTTTTCCTTCACTTGCTAGCTAATCCAACATAGCAACCCAACTCTACAATAAGGTCTTTGTACTCCCTTGGCCATACAAGTGGCATGTGAAGATGACCAATAATTGGTAAGCCTTCCTGAGTGTATTCATCTTGTATATCTGGTTGGGTGTCATCCTGAACTTTGATGGCTCCCTTACCCAATGTTGCAAGATGTATCTTGTGTTCTTGTTCTTGTTGGAAGTGTAGAATGGTGCATCCATCCTGTTCACTGGTTGTGGCAAATGGTACATCTGCTGATAATCTTCCATCCTCTAGGAAGCAAGCTCTACTCCACTGGCATTGCTTAATATAAACATCTCAGGATCAATTTGTGAGACAATCCAGTGGATCACGTCTGCGCACAGGATGGTGGGATGCCTGTATGCAACCTTGTACAATCCTGACTTATGAATATTGACATAGACTTGACAGTCCTCCAGATTCTCTTTGAAGCTACCTACGAATATAGTGTTGATGTATTGCCATGTGATCTCGATGTATTTCTCAATGAACATGTATGTGTCTATGTACATGGGCAAACTCATAAACCCCTGCTCAACCACACCTCCAGTACTCCTTTCAATTCTCTTTTGATCCAACTCTCTTGGAGGCCATGATACCTCTAGTGTTGAGAAGTTGCTAGAAAACCCATGGTGCCTAGAGATAGAGAAGACACTCATGACAAGACAATGTCAACTAAAAACATAGAGATATTCGAGAATCAATCGGGCAACAAACTGGTGACTGTTGGGCAAGATTGTGTGCAATTGACTCCGGGAGGTTGGGAGACTATGAGCTAAAACTATGCATTGTTTAATCTCAACTACTAGTGAGGCTCGTTGTTGACAAGAATTGCATAATGTGCAGTCCAGTCAAGCTCACTGCTTACTAGAACTATGCAATGCTCAAATTAGTCAGGATGGGTTGCTAGTTGGAACTGTGCATTGTGCAGTTCCAATGGGCAGGACTGGGCACTACTTCCAAATATTTTGTACAGTGCAGCTGGGAGCCAGTGTGGGTAGCCAATTCACAACTCTCGGAGGTAAGGCAGAGCCTTGAATCCCATGAATGCGTAGAGCATGCTGGGAGAAATAAGATCTGGGCCAAGACAACCCGAATATGCCCAATGGAAACTTGAAAATGTGAAGGACCAAGTATGCGTGAAAATATGGTGCATATCTTAGTGAATATACATGCATGAAATTTAGGAGAGTGCAGAAATCAGTCAAACATCAAAACAATGATGCACTTGAAGAAAGTCATCACAACGACAACTTTGAGTGCATAAATAGTACTATGCATGTGACACTAAGGAAAGGTAATGCACGACTTGAAACAACACTTCTAGTAGCTAAAAGACATCAAAACACTAGCAGCCATTCAATAAACAAGGGAAATAACACTCATACAAGCCAAAAAATAAAAAGCAACGAAAAAGCAGCAAAAGGCATGAAAAGCAAAACCTACCCAGAAAAGTTGTGACAACTATGCCGAAGGTTCCTAGATGCCTCGAGAATGCTAGAGATCCAATATCAAATTTGAAGAATGAGTTTTGAGGCATTGATTAAATATATTTGGTGAACTTAGTGTTTTTGACACGCATGCCACAAATCTAGGAAAAAGTAACACTTGGTGGGGAGTTTCTAAAATCGATTTTACATGTATCTTCCACTGCTAAAAATAGATCAAAAAACTGTAGGGATTCTTTTTCACCTTTTTCTTCTTTATTTTTCAGGAAAAGTTGCCGAGCATGCAAGAAAGGATTGTGCAGTTCTGGAGGGAACCAGGCAACCTACCGGTACATGCAACATAAAATCACTAAGGGAAAACTTCTACGTTGTTTATGGGTTGAGTGGCCCTACCTAGATGGCTAGCTCTAGGCAATTTTCTAGAGAAGTGTTGTTGGCCTGCTCGACGCATTTCTGGAGAGGAGTGTTGGCTGGCCTGCTCTTCATGTTCCTAGAGAGTAGTGCCGGCTAGCCTGCTCTTTATCATTTTTTAGTGCAAGCTAGTTGTTGGGTTGCTCTATGCAATTCCTAAGTGGAAGATAGACTACCTTCCATATTGTGCAGTTTTGCTTGACAACCTATTGACTTGATATGAACCAAATGCTGGGTCAGTTTGTGGTAGACCGATGGGACAATTAAGTGAACACAAGTTAGTAAGTGGCAGATGAAATCAAATAAACACAAGTATGTGATTAGTGCAGGATAGCTACTATGATTCAAGAAGGGAGGCTCCAAAACAAAGCGAACGAAAATTTTTGGAGGGTAGTTGTAGCCACTACAACCGGTTCTTTGCAACAATTATCTAAGAACTTCATATATCCTTGGCTACAATCCTCCTACTTTAATCATCCTCATCACTACTACCTCTGATCAACAATTTACCTGGGAAATTACTTGAAAACATAAAGACCATTTACCTCTTTGTCTAACCTCATTTGAACTTGTATAATGTTGCAACCACGCCTCCTATAAATTCAACTCATTAGTTTCCTTGTGCAAGTTTTTTTGTAAACCTTCACTTTCTTGTCATATATCTGCAATATCTCATACCACTCTTATGCAGGAAAAATTTAATTTTCCTACAAAATTATAGCTTTTTCCTCTTTGAGATGTCTATGCATAGTTGACTTCAAGGTGCTCATATAACTTTTGCTATAACTCTCTCATTTTGTAGGTTTGTTCCAACAAAACCTTCCTTATCCACACATGAAATTATTTATCATCAATAAGACATCTACATGTTTTGTTGTATTTCTTCACAATGAATTCCATAATCCTTCACTGAAGCCATCAAAGTTATGGAGACTTCTACAAAATTTAGAAATTAGATAGATTTTAACCAAATTCAATCTCGTTCTCAACTGTAATTTCAAATGTGATTCTATGCAACTCTAGTATAAAGAAGTTATACCAATCTCATTTAATCTCCTTAGAGTACCTCACATAGATGGACTATTTTCTATTAGGGATTATGCATAGATTTTATTAATCTCAATGTAACTAACATTCACAAGCTCAATTGTAATAAAATAACACATATTGAGAGACGAAAATCCATGTTAAGTCATATTTCACATACATAGGAATTCTTTAGGTGATTATGCATGCAGAAAATTTATATATAGAAAGTATGAAACTTGATTTCATTAATCAAAGTCTGCACATGCATCTACCTTTTCTCTGGAACTCTCTCATTCCTCTCTTTTCTTGATTATATATTTTTTTAGCT
>Ga0115848_100160_pt1 | contig 21523 bp, 4 predicted proteins | sample InSIn3gowninarea_FD_83862 | JGI IMG/M metagenome (GOLD analysis project Ga0115848, IMG submission 83862) | reverse complement strand
AAGTTTAGGGCGTTAGTAGTTTAAATTTATATTTTGTATTTTGTAGTGTTTATTGAATTTAATGAATTAATTATATATATATATATATATATATTTTATATTTTCGGTTTTGATTATATATGAATTTAGTATTTTTTGGAAATTTTGGAAATTTATAATTTAAATTTGTGATTTAAACACACTCTTATTTAATTCAGAGTACATTCCACTCAAAAATACTGAAAAATATATAATAAATAAAATATTATAAAAAATAATAATAAAATTTAACATAGTATTAGTGTTTATGTAAATGGATTTTTAAACATTGTTTCTATTTGAATATTTATATATTGCAATTTATTCAATTCAAAATAATATCTAATTTGTTATTTGAATAATAAATTCTTTCAAATTAGGAATTGTAATGGTGTAAGACATATTGCTTTCCATCTATATAAAATTTAATAATTATAGTGGAGCATTTTCTTTCTATCCAAATAAAATTTTATAACTAAATTTTGTATATTTAATATAGTCATACTAATAAAATAGTTTTCGTATTATAATTATTTATTCACAATATCTAATTTATTATTTGGATAATCAATTCTTTCAAATTTGGAATTGTATTTTGTACGACATGTTACTTTCTTTCTATACAAAATTCAATAATCATATTAGTGAAACATTCTCTTTCCACTAGACAAAATTTGATAACTAAATTTTGTTTCTTTGGAAGTTATGAAATTATTGTAGAATTAATGGAATAATTTTAATATTATAATTATTCAATTGATTTGAGTTATACAGTTTTAAAATCTAATTGAATTCAATTAGAAATTTTATTTATTTTTAGAATATGAACTGAAGTGATATCAAAATTCCATCCAATTCTAAAACATTTTCAAAATTTACCATTAAAATAAATAAAAATAACTCATTATAATATTATATAATTTTCTATGAAATGTCCTCCTGAACATGCCCCTATTATAATTCCACTCTACACTAAAATATAGTTAATATCGGAACAAAAAAAACAGACCTGCTACTAACAAATTCACATAAATTTGGAGGAAAGTATTATTATAACAAACTTCTAATTTTATACAGTGACATATCTAATTGATCCGTTGGAATTTGGAGCAACGGTAACAAACTATAATTTTATATATATAGTAGGTATTTGTTGGTAATATAAAGAATTACCAACAAATTTGGCATTGTAAGAATTGAGCTTTTGTCAAGTAGGTCTTCTCGAAGACGACCAGGAACATTACGATGATTATACCACCAGGAGCATTACGATGATTATGCCATGCATTTTTTTAGGATATGTACAAGTTTACTATTATTGAATTTTTTTGGAACCTGTTTCGATAAGGTAATATATTCATTATTTTAATTATTAATATCTTAATTTATTCAACGTATCTTATAGCTTAAATTTTTTTATAGCTTTTTTATTTTTATATATTATATTTTCTTTATTATAAATATATTTTTATCATAATTGTAAAATTTAATTTAATGCTTTTAAAACTTTCTTAAAATTGAAAAAGGTTTTCTCACTAGATTTTCAGGTTGTATATTATTATTTTACTAAAATTTATTATTTTAATAAATAAGATCATAATGAAATTACAGTAGTTTTCTTTCAAGATTGAAGAGAGTTCTTCCACTAGATCTTTATATTGCATGATATTAATCTAGTGAATTTTAATATTTTATTAAATAAAATTATAATGAAATTATTGTAGCTTTTTCTATTTATTTGTTTTTTATTGTTTAATACTAGATATATTAGTAAAAAAGTCTTATTTAAAACATATTTATTATTTTTTAACAATGAAATGTTTTATATTCTTTTCATTATATCAAATTTATTATATTTTCCATTTTTAACATAAAATATCATCTATTGTTAAAAATACCATCTATTTATTTGTGTATTAAATTCAAAATTCTGATTTTCAATAGTATTATTAATAACTTTAATTATGTATTATATCAAAATTTTATTTGTTTTTACAATATTTATGTAAATAAATTTTTTTCATTTTAAAAAGTGTTTTTATATTTTACTTTTACAATTATTATTCCGTGAAGCAAAAATGGAGAGGAAAAGAGAGATTCAGTGTTATCTATAGTTTTCAATAATAAAATATTAATTAACATGTAAATTAAAATGCTAACATGATGTTATATATATATATATATATAGATGGATGGATTTTTAATTATATTTATACATTTTAAAAATGATATAAATTTATCTTAACCAAATACAGTTAAAAAAGAAAAAAGAAAAAAATACAAATCTCATTATAATTAAAATTCAATATAATAAATAAACATTAAAATATTATACAATAAAAAGATAAGACTTAATTAAATTTATATAAAATACACATATTCATGTTTATAATAAAATTTATGGCTAATACAAATCAACATAACAAACAAAGGCATTCATTGACAAAACACTTCATAAGCAAGCTTAATAAATTTCAAATAAACAAAGATACAATATACAATTTCAAATGTAATGGAATATAAAATTTAAACACATACATTCACAAACATTGAGAAAGCCACCCACACATACAAACATTTGAAAAAAGAAGTTCTGACATGTATATGCAATTTCAGACAAAACCTAGAATACAAATTTAAATGAGTAAATATAAAATTTAAAATTTTTAAATATCAGACACAAAATACAAATTCAAATAGAAAAACAGCATACATCACACAATTTCAAGTCGATACAAAAAAACACTCAAACATGCCATTGCAACATTAAATAAGCAAAAGAAAAATATAAAACTTACTACACACTATTTAGGCTATAAAATTAACTGCAATCACAATTCAATATAGAAAAAGCACTATTACAATTTCAAGTCACCTAGAATACAAATATTCATAAATAAGCGTGCGCACACACGCACTTATATATCCAATTTCAAATAAAGGAATATACAAAGTAAAAGTTGAAATAAACAAACATAGAATATACAAATTCAAGTAAACACACAACATACAATTTCAAGTCAATAGAAGAAAACACTAAAATATGATTATGTAATTTTAAAGAGAAGTAAACTCATAACATACAAATTAAAATCTACATTATACATACACATTGAAATTCATAATTCAATAAAACAAACATATGATTACAATTTCAAATTAGATACAGATATTCATAAATAAACATTCCTACAACCATTCACGTGTATATGTAATTTCAATAAAATAAACATACAAAATACATTTTCAAATAAGAAAACACACAATATACAATTTCGTGCCCAAATACAGAAGAAAATAATCGTTGCCAAAACCACTCATATATAAGAAATTTCAAACAAGTAAACACAATTCAACTAAACACCATTGAAGCCACTCACATATACATGCAATTCAACTAAACACAAACTTAGGCAACTTCAAATCAACAAACAAATATAGTACACAATTTGAATTCAAAATATCAACATAAATACATAAAACATTCTCAAAATCACAAAGATATATATATATATATATATATATATATATACAAATTCAAATAATATTACAACTCTCTACATTTAGAGCTATAGTATTTCCAGTGAATTAATTAATTCTCTACCTCTTTCTAGAAAATTCCTTCACAAATATCTACTTGTTAGCAACTAATGATACAAAAAAACCTAACCTCCACAAAATAAATAAAAATTGGTATGATATAGTCAAACAATAGTCGCAATAAAGATATTTAGAAAAGTAAGAGATACCTTTTCCTTCTCTATCCTTAGAACTATAAATAAAATTCATTTCAAATACCAGATTTGAAGGTTAATCCCAAAGTAAAAGGTGCGACAATCTAAAAAAATTCCAAAAGATATTAAGTTCGGAGAGACTAACTCAAAGATATATTACTAAAATCTAGTACTCCTCCGGACTGTTTGAAACACAATGAAAATTAAATTCGGTACCATTGAGTAAGGCATACCCAAATATCTATTTTTCTTAGTTTTGAATTTTTCATCACGCATAGCCATAGTGCTAAATATGTAACCCTTTCTAGTATTGCAAAATTTTCATGAAAATTATGTTAAGGATATTGTATCCAAAATTCCTACTCTTCCGGCTATTATAAACAACTAAAAACTAAAATAAGTACCATAAGGTAAGACATGCTAAGGTGATTTTTTTTATTAGTTTTATGGCAATTTCAAACAATTAAAAATTAAAATAAGTACCATAAAGTAAGACATACTAAGGTGGATTTTTTTGGTTAGTTTTCACTTATTTTGAATTTCCCATTGGGCATAGATGAAGAGCTACGCATGAAATATCATTTCTTCTATTTTCAGAACAAAATATTTTGTTCTTGTTTTGAAAAAAGAGCATAGACTCTTGAGGAAAACCACTCAATAATAAAAAAGAACCTAAAAGAAGAAAAGGAAGGATGCGCCTACGAATGCTAACAACTACTTGTGAAGACACCACAAAAATATATGTATGATTACCATACCTTGTAAGTAAAAGTAATTGTGAGAAATTGAAATAGATTCTCTTCAACTCAATGCCAAATTGGATGGTAAAATTATTAAAATAAATAAAACCCAAAGGATATACCAAGTATGCGACTCTTGTTGAGACAACAAGGAAGAAAATTTTATCATAATGCTTAAATGCAACACATAAACTCATTTTATCACAATGCTTCAATGCAACACATTAACTATTGAAGATGACAACATAACGAAATTCCAGGTTATGTCATGTAAGAGAAATATGTAGTCATGACATAGAAATTTTTTTTTATGGCTAATCAACGATTAAAGGTAAACATTGAACTAACTTATAACACTATGTAGTAAATTGCGTGAAATTACTAAACATTGTACTTTATCTACATAGTAAAGATTTGAAATTATTTGTAATCTATCATGACTCAATTTTACATAGTATCAACCAAATGACATTGTATGGAAGAATATTTATTACCCTGAACTTTTTTAAATTATAAGTGAAATCATTAGTTATTGAAAGATGTTGATTCAAGCTAATAATATAGCTCAGCTGTTCATTTTAATTCAAACAATTAGCATTTTCAATAAATGAATCCCCCAAAAATGAGGAAAACACTAACAAACAAGACATCTTCACCACAACTAGCATTTTGAATAAATGAATCCCCCAAAAATGAGGAAAACACTAACAAGCAAGACATCTTCACCAAATACCAAAACAAGATCGAGAATATATACCTAAACCAACATTCTTCCTTTAACCAACTGAACTCATTTCCTTAACATCAAGATCTGGAATGAGCATTGAGTACAACAATAGCTTTCATGAATATTAGATAGGAACCCAAAATCAAGTTAATTAAATTGGATTTTAATTTAAGCACATGTAATTTTCATGGTGAAACGCATACTTTGAGAAAACTATTAAGCACATACCTAAGATCAAATCAAAATGTGGGTAGGAAAAAAAAATCATAATTTTCAAGAAGCCATATCAAATTGGGATATTGAGAATAGTAGCCATTCAAAAGAGGGAAAGCTCGCCTGCTAAAAAAATGTCTTCTACAGTGTGAAAATCATATTAGGAAATTAAGAACAAAAAATGTTTTTCATTGGGCTACATATAAAAATGGAAGAGTAATGATAGTTGAGAAATGTAAATAATAAATAATAATTCATAGAAATATATATCTGACTTGGAGTTTACACAAATTGGTTTTTAAAAACCCCATCCACTCAAATGCCTTATACACTGTTAAATCTCAAATCCAATTACATTAGTGTTAATAAACAATATTCAGTTACATTTCTAAAAGCACTTAGTAAGTTTCTTTCCTAGATAAGTAAAATGGACAAGAATCCTACTCCAATAATAAATATAAAAAAATTATGGAAGAGGCAAATAAATTATGAGTTTTAAATACAAATTTAATTAGGAGTTTTGAGATGTTCATGATAATTTTTTTTTTGGCTTGGCTATGTGAAATATATCATGAGATATTCATTTGAGTTTGCTAGCCATTTCATTTATAAGTTACACTAATTGCTATATTCCTATCAAGACCAAAAAGCATGCATGATTACAAAGATTCACACACACACAATTCCACTTGCTCTTTTTAAAACTTACTATTTATTTTTTTGTAAATTTATCAAGATACTTACCCTACATACATATTGCTTTACAATTTTAAATAAAATATTATATTAATATCCAATAATTTTCATAACAACTATTAAAAAAATACAAAATAAAAAACATAATATATCTGTCACACTCTCCAATCTTAAATCCTTTCAACACCCTACTTCAAACATCTCAAAAATAAATAAAATAATTATAAACTACAAATCCATAGAATAATATGAGTAATGAAAAAAATAAATAAAAACAAAAAGATGAATTGAAACCCTATTGTACATTTGAGTTTTCCCTTCGGAAAAAGCATTAATTGAAAGAGAATAAAAACAACAAAAGCATCCACTCGTAATGATAGTTGAGAAATGTAAATACTAAATAATAATTCATAGAAATATATATCTTACTTGCAGTTTACACAAATTGGTTTAAAAAAACCCCATCCACCCAAATGCCTCATACACTGTTAAATCTCAAATCCAATTACATTAGTGTTAATAAACAATATTCAGTTACATTTCTAAAAGCACTTAGTAAGTTTCTTTCCTAGATAAGTAAAATGGACAAGAATCCTACTCCAATAATAAATAGAAAAATTTTATGGAAGACACAAATAAATTATGAGTTTTAAATACAAATTTAATTAGGAGTTCTGAGATGTTCATGATATATTTTTTTTTTTGTGGCTTGGCTATGTGAAATATATCATGAGATATTCATTTGAGTTTGCTAGCCATTTCATTTATAAGTTACACTAATTGCTATATTCCTGTCAAGACCAAAGAGCATGCCTGATTACAAAGATTGGCACACACACAATTCCACTCATTCTTTTTAAAACTTATTAATTTTTTTTTAATTTATCAAAATACTTACCCTACATACATAGTGCTTTACAATTTTAAATAAAATATTATATTACTACCCAATAATTTTCATATAGCAACTATTAAAAAAAATAAAAAATAAAAAACATAATATATCTGTCACACTCTCCAATCTTAACTTCTTTCAACACCTTACTTCAAACATCTGAAAAATAAATAAAATAATTATAAACTACAAATCCATAGAATAATATGAGTAACGAAAAAAATAAATAAAAACAAAAATATGAATTGAAACCCTACTGTGCATTTGAGATTTCCCTTTGGAAAAAGCATTAATTTAAAGAGAATAAAAAAACAAAAGCATCGGAAAAAGCAAGAACCTTGCAACAAAAGCATCAGCCTAACATGCACGGAAAAAGCGTCAGCGTGAACGCAAAAAGCATGAACCTCGCAACCAAATCATCAGCTCAACGTCGACGGAAAAAAAATGAACATGGCAACAAAAGCCTGGACGGAAAAATCATGAACGCAACAAAATCATACCTCGCAACAAAAGCATCAGCCCAACCTGACAACAAAAGCATCAGATTTTGGATGGAAAAAGCATGAACCTGATAACAAAAGCATCAGCGCAACCTCGACGGAAGAAACATGAACAGGGCAATAAAAGCATCAGCGTGGACGGAAGAATCATGAACCTGGCAACAAAAGCATGAGCGTGGACGGAAAAAGCATGAACTGACGGAAAATCCATGGTCCTGGCAACAGAAGCATTTTCAAAAATAGAAAGCACAAGAATAGAAATTTAAAAGAAAGCAAAAGGATCAACCCATTCGTTTCCAAAAAACAGAAAAGCGCGAGAATTGAAATTTGAAAAAAACAAATAAAACATGAATCCTCAAGGGTTAGAATTTGACGGGCAAAAGACCAGTTTACATGCAAAATACGTTGAATATTATTTAAATAACCGTCTGACCTGACGTGTTGGGAAGGATGCAGAATGTATTTTTGACGTTTAGGGTTTATTTTAACACGTTATTAATATAATATCCCAAGAGTGACACCTTTCCACTTCAAATTGGAACACTATAATAATAATTATCTTATTAACAAATGCACTTTAGAAAAAATCCAGGTGCTTTAGAGGGCAGTTTCCTCGACTTTATTTTGCAGAAAAGATCAGCTGAATTTAAAATTTGTTTGCATCATAAGTTCCGTCATTGTGGTTTCGACAACTCTCACATTCATGACCATCCTGCTATTCAGAGCTCAGTTATTATTAAGTATTTTATATTTTTATATTTTTTTCGGATTGGAATAAGTATCGTATTTTTTTTTAAAGAAATGGTAAAAAAGTGTAGATTTATGTGGATTAAATATTTTTATATTTTTAATGTATAAATTAATTAAATATATTTAAAAATTTCTTTAATTTAAATAATTAGAATTTGATAAATATAATTTTTAAAAAAAGTTTAGTCCTTTTTTATGGTGTTTTAGTTAAAAATATATATGAAATATATTAAGTGAATTTAGTGAATTGCTTTCTATAATATTTTAATATTTTTTGTCTCTTCTTTTCTTTTCTTTTTTTAAATATTGGGAAAAATGATTATAATTTAGTGGTGAAATTCACATTGGGGACAATCATCCGTGGCAACTATCCATAATGCAGGTTGAATCATCATGGTTCCACTGGCTGCTATCCATAATGCAGGTTGACTCGTCATAGTTATTATAGAAAAACCACTCGCTAGAATTACCCCACTCCCTGGAATTACTTGAGTTTGAATTTCACTCTTACCAAATATCTCTTGGTCTTGGCCTATTAACCTATTTCCTTACATTCCAAGAAATCAAACTCTTAGCCAAACAAAAGCAATTTTAGACATACCATAGAACTAAAAAAAATTGTCAACAATTCCAACTTATAAACACAATTCTTTTAAAAATTTGTAAGAAGTGTGTGTATATTTAATGGTTTATGTTTTACTCTATCCATCACCAACAAGGTGTGTTATTGAAACACATACTTGTAATACGTTAAGTGGGTTCAAGTAAAACAAAACATAATTTATTAATTGTACAATACCATCAGAACGAAATGAGTCTAAAACATCAGTGAAAACTATTTTTTAATTTATTAGAATTAATAAACGTAGAAGTGGTGTTGAAGAACTCAATTGTAAACATGATAATGTAGATATCTTATCTTGGAAACCCTTTTTGACAAAACCTTCTAGAAACCACCTTTGTTTGGCTCTTTTATACTCTAGGAATTATTACAAATAGAAATTATAAACTTATAGATAACAATGTTGCGTATTTTTTTCCTAGGCTTCACATTCTCAGTCTTTCTCTATTTTCTTTTGTGCCATTAATTTTGCAATATTTCAATTTTCCATAGGTAAATCTATTTAGGCCCCTTTTCACCTTTCATTGATTTGCTTTGTTGTTGATGAGCTTGAGGTGCATGTGAGTGGACCATGCTAATTGAAGAGAGCTCTCAAGTAAATTTGAATATGCACACACATAGAAAGTGAAACATATTTTTATTAAAGTAGGAATTATGATACTTGCAACTGGCACAAAAGAACCTAAATCCTAAGGACACACAACCAGGAAAATGGATTTGAGACCATTCAACAAAGGTTATTACCTGGTCTCCTTAAATATATGTCTACAAAACTAAGTGATCAGTAAGCATCTAGTCTAATAGACACTTTATGTCAAATAATGTCAGATATATATATATTGCCTACAACAAAACAAATTTGGCTTGGTTTGAAATGTTTTGTTCATGATGAGATCTCTTCCGATGCTCAATCTTAATATGATTGAATTCCAATAAGTGTCACCTAGAAGGCACAAAGGGAAGAAAACATATATATTTTTGTACTCCTTAAAAAGAATGTCGTTCAATAAATCACAATTCATTCATTTGATTAGGGTAAGTTGGATTGGAATCTAAGTCCAAATAGTTTCCATGAAATCCAATGAATATGTATCTACCTCTTATGCAAACATCATTAAAATTCTCACTTGAATGAATTAAACAATCAATCCATGAGTGTGTTAGTGCATCATCAAACCTACATAGCTAAAAGAACAAAACCTCTTCCTTGACACAATAATTTTGGACCACAATCTTGCTTGTTCCCACTTACTCTTCCTGAGTGTATCGTCCACCCACCTTTATTGGATTGTTTGGGCCAGAGGTTTGTCATCGTGTCACCAACGCACCACTCACTTATGAAAGTTATCCTATGTCACAATATCACCTATGGAACAGTGGAAGTGTTGGCTCGACTACAATCTACACCAGATATCGAGTGTCTCAACATATCACTTAAAAGATTTGAAAGATATGGCTCGTGAAGCTTATGAAATACTAGAACACCTTTTATATATTGTACTTACTTGACTACAAACTCTCGACGGTGGACCCTCACATTGATTTCATGTTATTATGATCATGGAGAGGATGCAAAGGATAGTCCATCTCATAGTTTTACTTTGTTGGTTATCTTATAATTCCCATAAGAACTCCTTAGTAATATCATGTTATGGCATATCTGAGTCAAGGACATTTGATTTCAAAGTTATGAAGATTTTATTGTGAGTGTTCCATATAATTTCAAACTAAATTTCAGAATCCATTAAGTCATTTATGTGTTATGTTCATTTTGTTTTTTCTTTTCTTATGATAGATATGCGATTTTAATGAAACCTTTATTAGTGAAGCGTTAATTTATTATTAAAACATCACCTTTGGCAGCACAAAATTTTAAAGATAACATTTCTTGAAGGGTAGCATAAAGACCTAAAACGTAAAAAAAAAATTGTACGATGGGTAAAGAGGGATCCAAATTCCAACCTTGACCCTAAATTTAAAGGCTGTAAAACACTCTTATAGCCGTTGAAGGGAGGGAGTTGGGGAATCCCTACATATAGCTATATTAATTCTTTGTCTATATCCAATCCAGTATGCTTGTGTCAGTGTGGTTTGAGTTTTGGGTCTGTTTTCTATCGATGTTTAGGTTGATTCTGCGACATTCTGTGAGAGGAGGAGGCTGAGAATAGAAGGGAAGGGAATGGTAGGGCTGGGCAGTTGATTTGAGTTGAGTTGTTTAATAGTTTTTTGGGTTTATAGAGATCAATTATTTCTCAGAAATGGTACGGATCGAATTATATTCTATTTAATTTAATTTCATTGTTTATTATGTTCATCTCTGCTCTGGTGTGATAACTAATTCCATTTCATAACCTTATATTTTTGTTGGGTGCATTGTAAATTATTGGCAAGGAAATGAGTGAAAGAAGAAAATAGGTGGTTGCCTAGCCTACTTAGCTGAAGAAATGAAATCCAATCCCAATTTCAGGTATTTGTATCTGTATCTCTCCTTCTAATTAGTTTAAGCATGGTGCTTTAGCCATTTTTATATTGAATTTAAGCCTCTGCTTCATCCTCAATAATTCATAGGTTTTCTTCAATCGGTTCTTGCACACATGTCTCTGGCTCTATCTTCACCAATTTATCCTATCCCTTAGGAATTCAAGCATCATTGTCTCTGTATTATTAATTTATTTTCCTATAAAACACCTCTTCTTCTTTATTAGATTAACCCATGGTTGTGTCATGGTTGTCTCTTGTGTTCTTTGTTCCTTTAACCTGTCGTTTGGTGGTTGTTTTTTCCCCTTTTTTTACCGTAATGTGTTGTGCCATATGCATCAGCCATGGATTTAAGGCTCTTTTTCCTCAATAATTTTACCCCTGTGCGAAGTGCATCAAGCATGGATTTAAGGCTCTGTTTCCTCCTTGAATGTGTCCACCATATCAGTTCTATTAAATTGAATTGATTTTTCATTTAAGGCTCTGTTTCCTCATGGGATGTGTCCACCATACAAATTCTATTAAATTGAATGGATTTTTCATTTAAGGCTCTGTTTCGTCCTCAATGATTTTTCGAGCCATGGATTTAATGCTCTTTTTCCTCCCCAAAAAATTGACAAGACGTGGATTTAAGGCTTTTTTTCCTCCTAAATGTGTCCACCATACGAATGAGTTTACATTTAAGGCTCTATTTTCTCCTCCATAATTTTAACCATACCAATTATATCCACTTGTGTATGCATGCATGTCTCTAGATTCAGATTCACCTTAACTACCTGTGTAGACATTTGTCTATGTATTGTGTTATGTGTCAATTAAACCCAACCACCAATGAATTTATTTGCTGCTCAAACTCAGTAATGGAACCATCTTCCCTCTTCTATCATCTTGCGGTTAAACTTCCTTTCTTTTCACAGGTTTATTAAACTTTCAAATTAACATATAATATCCATTTTCAAATTAATAATATATATACATATAGCTCAACTCCCTTCTATGAGTTACTAGTTTATTCAAATTTTATTGGGCTTAGCTCACCTCTTTCGCGTTGGGAATTATAGCTGTTCGCCTTCTTTGGGAATTCTACCGTTCCTACTATTTTTTCCTGGGGATAGTTTAAGCCACGTAAATTGAAATGGCCTTCTACATATGTTGTTTTATATTTTTCACACAGCTACTGGAAAAACCTCTCATACATTTTAAAAATCAAATTAATTATATAATTAGTTCCTACTATTTTTTCCTAGGGATAGTTTGAGCCACATAAATTGAAATGGCCTTCTACATATGTTGTTTTATATTTTTCACACTGCTGCAGGAAAAACCTCTCATACATTTTAAAAATCAAATTAATTATATCATTAATTATAGTATATAATCATAATTAGTACTATATATTTTTATTTAAATTATGTTTATCATTTTTTGGGTTATTTTATGAATAAAAATATTTGTTTATTTATTTTATTTTTATAAATGACTCATAAAGATATATATTTTTATTTAAATTATGTTTATTTTTTTGGATTATTTTATGAATATCAATATTTGTTTATTTATTTATGATATGTATATTATTGCAAGCTTGTTTTTAGGGATAACTCATAAATAATTTTTTTACATATATATTTTTATTTAAATTATGTTTATTATTTTTTTGGATTATTTGATGAATACCAATATTTGTTTATTTATTTATGATGTGTATATTATTGCAAGTTTGTTTCTAGGAATGACTCATAAATAATTGTTTTACATATATATTTTTATTTAAATTATGTTTATTATTTTTTGGATTATTCCATGAATAACAATATTTGTTTATTTATTTATGATGTGTATATTATTGCAGGCTTGTTTCTAGGAATGACTCATAAATGATTTTTTTACATATACGTTTAAGGAAAAGTGGGAAGGAAGGTAAATTTGTTTTTCATTATTTATATATGCCATATAAATCATTATTACTTTTATATAAAAAAATAAATTTATAGTTTTGTTTTCATTATATATATACATATGCAATATAAATGATTATTACTTTTATATAAAAGAGAAATTGATAATTTTTGTTTACATTATTTATATATTCAATGTAAATGATTATTATTTTTATATAAAAAAGAAATTGATAATTTTCGATATATCTTGTTAAAAATATATATTTTTCTCTAATATTTATGTGGTATTGCATGCACATTTACTTACAGGAATGACCGCACCTTCTAGTTTGTGAAAAGAGTTTTTCCCAAAATAAATATTAATGTAGTTATATATTATTCTTTTATGAAATATTCTAATAGAATTATGCACACAATTATTAATAAAGTTATTTTTTATGGAAGGGGTTCAAAATACACCCAAGTGCTCAAGGAGGATGGGGCCCCATTCTTCTTTGAGTAGTGTAGTATTTCTTGTTTGTGTTGCCCATATTTCTTTAAACACATATGCATCACAACACATTTTTCTAAGACACATTTACTTTAAAACATTTATATTTGAAGCAGGTCATCTTACAATTCAAAGATCATCCATTCATATTATAACACTTTTCCCAATTGCATTTAAGCCAAAACACATTTACATTGAAAAAAGTTTAAATTTTTTACACAAATACAAATTATACAATCTTCCACAATGCATTGAAAGGCCCTAAGTATCTCTATAATTAACAAGCCCTTCATATTGGAATTTTTCTTTTGCTTTTTTTTCCCTTTTCTATTTCATTGGTTTTTAAAGCTTTTACATTGTATTGTTTTATATATTTATATAATTAGATAAGAGTATACACATATACTTTAGCTTCTTATATATACTTGGTTAAATAGTGGGATACATATTTACTTATTCGAATTTCTATATATATATATATATATATATATATATATATATATGTTTCTGATTTTGAAAATGTTTATGTATTTATGTTGATATTTTGAATTCAAATTGTGTACCATTTTTGTTTATTCATTTGAAATTGTGAAATCGTGTGTTTAATTGAATTGGATGTATATGTGAGTGGTTTTGACCATGTGTTTAGTTGAATTGTGTGTTTGCTTGTTCGAATTGCTTATATATGAATGGTTGAGTCAATGTTTATTTATGAATATATGTATGTAATTTGAAATTGTAATCATGTGTTTGTTGTTATGATTTTACTTTTCTTTAAAGTTGCATAAGCACATTTTAGTGTTTTCCTTTATTGACGTGAAATTGTATGTTGTGTGTTTAGTTGAATTTGTATATTGTTTTTTTTTTTTTTTTTTTTTTTTTTTTATATATTTTTATATTTAAAAATATATATATATATATATATATATATATATATATATATATATATATATATGAATATTTGTATTATATGTGACTTGAAACTGCAATAATGTGTTTGTTTTATTGAATTGTGATTGTAGTTAATTTTATAGCATAAATAGTGTGTAGTTCTTACTTTGTATATTGTGCATTAGCTTATTTAATGTTGCAATGGCATGCTTGAGTGTCAGTCTTTTAATTGACTTGACATTGACATCGTATGATGTGTATTTCCTTATTTGGAATTGTATATTATGTGTTTTTCTATTTGAATTTGTATTTTGTGTTTGATATTTAAAAGTTTAAAATTGTATATTTAATTATTTAAATTTGTATTCTAGAAGTAGTCTAAAATTTCATATACATGTGAGAATATGTTTTGTCAAATGTTTGTAAGTGTAGGTGGCTTTGTCAATGTTTGTGAATGTATTTGTTTAAATTTTATATTCCACTGCATTTGAAATTGTATATTGTGTCTTTGTTTATTTGAAATTGATTAAGTATGTTTGCTAGGTGTTTTTTCAATGAACCCTTGTGCTTGTTATGTTTATTTATATTAGGCATGAATTTTATTATAAACTTGAAGGTGTGTATTTTATATAGATTTAATTAAGTCTTATATTTTTATTGTATAATATTTTAATTTTTATTTATTATATTGAGCTTTAATTATAATGAGATTTATAGTTTTTCTTTCTCTTTTTTAATTATATTTGGTTAAAATATGTTTCTATCATTTTGAAAATGTATAAATTTAATTAAAAATCACAATATAAATACTAATATTATTTAATAATTTTATTTTATTTTTAAATTAAATTTTCAGCATTATTATTATTATTCTTGTTTTTATATTTATTTTTTCCTTCATATTTGTCATTTTCGATCTAAAGATTAATAAGTTAATTTGAAAATTTTCAACAAAACATAAATATTTTGAAAACATAACATTTTAAGATTAAAAAATATAATTATAACTATTTTTAATAAATATTACTACCACAACAATAATAATGTGATTGATGCAAAATTTTATTATAATTTACTTTCATTAATGTTAATAAATTAATATGTTCCTAAAAAATGTCAGTTAGCATCATTAATCATTTAAAATATTAAATCAATATAATAACTATAATTAATAAACATTTCTACCACACCAATAATAATATGATTGATGAAAATTTTTATAATAATTTATTTTCATTAATGTTAATAAATTAATATGTTTTTAAAAAATATTTGTTAACATCATTAACCACTAAACATATTAAATAAATATAATTAAATCATGTCCACATGTTGATAAGTAAATGAGCCCATATACAATGAAAAGATATTGGGTCATATAAGTTTACACCTTCACTTGGTTGACCCTATTAGTAGAGATTATAATCTCGAAGGAAAGTGGAGTTTTTTGAATTGTTAATGAAAATTAGCATAACACATAGTTGAAAATAAACATATTTAGCCATTTTAAAATAGAACATTTCAAGCAAATGAACATGAATCAATCACTACATTATTCTATAAGAAAATATTAATTCAATCAAACCTTTTCATGAATAAATTGACTTATTAATGTTAAGTCTCCTTGTCTGTTTTGGAAAATCCCATAGGCTGAGTTAAGGAAATACGGAAAATATGATTTGACCAATAGGAGAACCTCGAGGGAACCTATTAGATCCATGCATATGCCAGTATCTAAACTGCTCAACTTGGTGTAAGTCTTCTTATGTGTTAGCACTTGTCGAGTCTAGTAGAGAAGGGAAAAGGGGAAAATATTAAGCGAGAAAATTAATATCAAGGTCCTAAAAAAACTTTTTAGAAGGGGAAACATCCTCTGCACTCAATAAGTCGGGATCCATACTCCGCTCATTGAAAAAGAAGTACCAATGCACAATTCTATTAAGCTAAATAAATAAACGGTGAAAGAAGAGAAAGGCTTTTGGTGTAGGGAGGGGAAGCTAGTGACTTCGTCATAGTATTATCTAGGCTCGCTAATAGCGAAGAAACTTTTGTGCTCTTGAAGTGAATTCATGAGGGTACTGTCTAGGCCTACTGGTAGCAGAGCATGTCCAAACATGAAAAATCATATTATGAAAATCATAAATTTCTGTTCACATTACCCTTTCTTATATTGAAACAATTGTGATATGGTGTATGTTTTGTCTATCTTCCAATCAAGCTAAGAAAATTGAGATGCTATGTGTAAAATTGGGTCGAAGAGGGGAGGTCAAGGAAATTAATACTTCCTAAAGGTATGGCCCTTAACCGAAAGCTATTTTTGGACAAAGAAGTTGAAGTTCACCCAGTGAGTCCACAAGTGTTGTCGTTGCTACAAAACCCTCCAAAATTTCACTACATTTGAATTTTGGATCCTATTATTACTGTTGAATCTAGAATCACTTTGATCAAAAAATGTCATTTATGTTATTTTGTGTGTTTATTAAAATAATTTACTAAAGTGTTATAAGCCCTAAACCCTAAACCCTAAGAATTTTACAACATTTTAAAAAGTGTTTTGTAACTTTTATTGAAGTGTTTATTAAAATAACTTACTAGTTTGTTTTAAACCTTAAACCCTAAAAAATAAACTCCCAAACTCTAAATCCTAAGTGATTTATAACATTTTATAAATTGCTTTGTAAGTTTTACTTAAGTGTTTATTAAAAGCATTTACTAAAGTGTTATAAACCCTAAACTCTAAACCCCAAACCCCAAAACATAATTATTTTATAACATTTTAAAAGTGTTTTGTAACATTTATTTAAGGGTTTATTAAAACCATTTACTAAAGTTTTCTAAACCCTAAACCCTAATCCCTAAACCCTAAACCCCAAACCCTAAACCCTAAACCATATACCATATACTCTAAACCCTAAGCATTTTTGTAACTTTTATTTAAGAGTTTATTAAAAGAATTTATTAAAGCATTATAAACCATAAACCCTAAACCCCACACCTCAAACCCAATCCCTAAACCCTAAGAATTTTCTAACATTTTAAACCCCAAGCACTAAACCCTAATTATTTTCTAACATTTTAACAAGCGTTTTCCAACTTCTTTTTAAGTGTTTATTAAAATCATTTACTAAAGTTATAAGCGCTAAACCTTAAGCATTTTATTAAATTTTAACAATCATTTTGTAACTTTGTAAAACCCTAAACCCTAAGCATTTGATAAAATTTTAATAAGCATTTTGTATTTTCTTAAATTTTTTTACTAAACACAATTACTAAAATGTTATAAACCATAAACCCTAAACGGAAAACCCTAATCCCTAAACCCCACAACCAATACCCTAAACCGTAAACCCTAACAATTTTATAACATTTAAAAAATTGTTTTGTAACTTTTATTTAAGTGTTTATTAATAATAAAGTGTTATAAACATTAAATTCTAAACCCAAACCCCCAAATCCTAATCCTTAAGCATTTTATAAACCCTAAACCCTATACACTAAACCCTAAACACTAAGCATTTTATAACATTTTCAAAATCATTTTTTAAATTTTATTTAAGTTTTTATTAAAAGCATTTTGTAAAGTGTTATAAAATTTGAACCCTACACCCGAAACCCTAAACCCCAAACCTAAACCCTATGTATTTTATAACATTTTAAAAAGCATTGTGTAGCCTTTATTTAACTGTTTATTAAAATAATTTAGCAAACCATAAACACTAAACCCTAAACCCCAGACGCCAAACGCTTATCCCTAAACCCCAAACCCCAAACCCTAAATCCTAATCATTTTATAACATTTTGAAAAGTGATTTGGAACTTTTATTTAAGTGTTTATCAAAAGAATTTACTAAAGTCGTATAAAACCTAAACCCTAAATACTAAACCCCAAAATCATAATCCCTAAACGCTAAACCTTAAACCAGAACCCTAAACCTTAAATCCTAAACACCAAATCTAAACCCTAAACCCTAAACCCTAAGAATTTTATAAAATTTTAAAAACTATTTTGTCATTTTCATTTAAGTTTTTTTTAAAAGAATTTACCAATGTTTTATAAACCCTAAACTCTAAACCCTAAACCCTAAACACTCAACTCTAAACCTGAAACCCTAAACCCTAAACCCTCTACTCTAAATCCTAATCCCTAAACCCTAAACTCTAAGCATTTTTATAACATTTTAAATATAATTTTGTAACTTTTATTTAAGTGTTTATTAAAATAATTTACTAAATCATTCTAAACCTTAAACCCTAAACCTAAACCATAAACCCTAAACCCTAAAACCTAAGCATTTTATAAAATTTTAAAAACATTTTGTAATTTTATTTAAGCATCTATTAAGAGACTTTACTCATGTATTATAATCCTGAAACTCTAAATACCAAACCCTAAAACCCAGATAATCTACCCTAAGAATTTTATAACATTTTAAAAAGCATTTTGTAACTATTTTTAGTGTTTATTAAAAGCATTGAATAAACTGTTATAAACCCTAAACCTAAACCCTAAACTCTAAATCCTAATTATTTAATAACACTTTGAAAGGTGTTTTGTTACTTTTTTTAAGTGTTTATTAAAATAATTTATTGAAGTGCTCTAAAACCTAAACCATGAATCCTAAGAATTTTAGAACATTTTAAAGCCTAAAGCTTAAACCCACAACATTTTATAACATTTTAACAAGGATTTTGTAACTTTTTAAAGTGCTTACTAAAACCATTTACTAAACTATTATTAATCAAAAACCATAAACCCTAACCCTAAACCCTAAGCATTTTATAACATTTTAAAGAACATCTTGTAACTTTTTATAAGTGTTTATTAAAAGCATTTACTAATGTGCTAGAAACCCTAAACCCTAAACCGTAAGCACTTTATAACATTTTAACAATATTTGTTAAGTTTTGTTTAAGTTTTTGTCAAAATCATTTACCAAACTTTTATAAAAACAAAATTCTAAACCCTCAATGCTAAAACCTAAACCTGAAACCTGAAACATGAAACCCTTAACCCTAAACCCTAAGCATTTTATAACCTTTTAAAAAGCATTTTCTATCTTTTATTTTAGTGTTTATTAAAATAATTTAATAAATTGTTATAAATCATAAACCTTAAACCCTAAACTCTAAACCCTAAACCCTAAAGCCCAAACCTTAAACCCTACACCCTAAAAGGTAATCCTTGAGCGCTTTACAACATTTCAAAAAGCATATTGTAACTTTTTTTTAAGAGTTTTTTAAAAGAACTTACTAAAGTGTTTTAAACCCTAAACCCAAAACCATAAACCCCAAACCCCAACCTTAATCTTAAAAAAAAAAAGCCTTATAAACACTAAACCATAAACCCAAAACCCTAAAACCTAAGGATTTTATAAAAATTTAGAAAACATTTTGTAACTTTTATTTAAGTGATTATTAAAACCATTTACTTATATTTTATAAACCCTAAACCTGAAATTCTAAACCCTAAACCTAAAACCCTAAACCCTAAATCATAACCATTTTACAACATTTTAAAAGAAATTTTGTAGCTTTTATTTAAGTGTTTATTAAAATAATTTATTAAAGCATTATAAACCATAACTCCTAAACCCTAAACTCCACACCCCAAACCCTAAACCCTAAGAATTTTATAAAATTTTAAACCCATAAATGTTCTGTAACTTTTGTAAGTGTTTATTAAATGAATTTAATAAAGTTTTATAAACCCTAAATCCTAAACGCTAAACCCTAAGCACTTTATAACATTTTAATAAACCTTTTGTAACTTTTGAAAGGGTTTATTAAAACCATTCACTAAAGTGTTTTAAACCCTCAAATCTAAGAGTTATATAACATTTTAACAAGCCTTTGGTAACTTTTGTTAATGTTTTTATTGAAATCATTTACAAAATTGTCCCTAAACCCTAAACACTAATCATTTTATAACATTTTAACAAGTGTTTTGTAACTTTTTGTTGAAGTGTTTATTAAAAGAATTTATTAAATTGTTATAAACTCTAACCATAATACCTAAACCCTAGTCATTTTATAGATTTTTAAACCCTAAACCCTAAACCCTATACCCTATACCTTATACAGTAAACCCTAAAGCCTAAGAATTTCATAACATTTTAAAAGGAGTTTTGTAACTTTTTTCAGTGTTAATTAAAGGCATTTATTGAAGTGTTATAAATCCTAAACCCTAAACACTAAGCATTTTATAACATTTTAAAAAGCATTCAGCTACTTTTTTTAAGTGTTTATTAAAAGAATTTACAGTTTTATAAACCCTAAACCCTACACTCTAAAGACTAAGTATTTTATACCATTTAAATGCATAAAAACTAAACCATAAGCATTTTATAACATTTCAACAAGTGTTTTGTAACTTTTTATTATGTTCCTTATAAAAGGATTTACTAAAGTGGTATAAATCCCAAACCCTAAACCCTAAACCATAACCATGAACATAAAGAATTTTATAACATTTTAAAAAATGTTTTGTGAGCTTCTTTAAGTGTTTATCTAAATCATTTACTAAGGTGTTTTAAACCCTAAACCCTAAGTATTTTATAACATTCTAACAAGCCTTTTGTAACTTTTATTTAAGTGATTATTAAAAGCATTTACTAAAGTTTTATAAACCTCTAAATCCTAAAACCTAAATTCCAAACCCTAAACTTCAAACCCCTAACCCTAAACCCTAAACATTAAGCATTTTATAAACTTTTAAAAAGTGTTTTGTAACTTTTATGTAAGTGTTTATTCAAAGAATTTAATAAAGTGTTATAAACCCTAAACCTTAAAACTTAAACCCTAAATCCTAAATAATAAAACCTAAACCCTAAATCCTAAAACCTAAACCCTAAACCCTAAGCCTTATATA
>Ga0115848_100159_pt1 | contig 21545 bp, 23 predicted proteins | sample InSIn3gowninarea_FD_83862 | JGI IMG/M metagenome (GOLD analysis project Ga0115848, IMG submission 83862) | reverse complement strand
AGACATTTATTAAAATACTTGGTCTATTAGTCTTATCGCTCGTCTTAGCGATTGTGCTCTTCTTTGGTTTACGTACGTATCAAGGTCACAAGAACCTTGAACTTGTCGATAAATATTTGACACAACATCACTTAAAGGACAAAGTGACATCGGAGAAGACACTTTATAGTGCTAAGAAAGGGCTCTATTATAAAGAAGTGAAATTTAAAGACGATCCTGGCAAGACGTATGTCATTCAACCTGTAGCCACTTACAAAGGTATTGTAGTTCAAGGTTTCGATACAGAAACGAAGAAGACAGATAAACATGCGAAACACCACAAATTTGATCCTGACTATAAACCTTGATGTAATGTAGAAGAAATAGTGCAAATGAGTTGTGCTATTGGAAGTATAATGAGAGAAGATTACTCAGCGCTCTGGTGAATTGAGAAGAGGTTTCTTGATTCATTAGGGCGTATTTTTGTGTGCATAAAATGAGTGGTTAGTAAACGACGGCGTGACGCCATTTATTTCGATGCTTCATTGAGTAGTTTCAAGTTACAAAATAATATTTCTATATTCACATTATTCTATTGTGTTGCTAAGAATTAAGGTGTTAAATTAGTATTAATACAATGAATAAGAAGGGTGGCGACTATCTTGAAACAACAACGCCTATTAGGATTTGTCTTAGTTATTACAGGTGCGATACTTTGGGGTGTCGGTGGCGTAATGTCACAATATCTCTTTCAAAAAGCTCATATTTCTGTCAATTGGCTAGTGGCAGTTCGTTTACTCATTTCAGGTGTACTATTAATAATGATTTCTGCACTAACGAACGGTAAACGGACTTTTACTTTATGGCGCTCGAAGCACACCGTTTTTCAAGTGATTGTCTACGGTATCCTCGGAATGTTAGCCGTACATTACACTTTTATGGCATCAATCAATTATGGTAATGCGACAGTCGCAACGTTGCTACAATACTTAGGACCTGTCGTTATCATCCTTTATCTCGTCTTACGTAAAGTCATACCACTTCAATTTAAAGAAATTATGGCAGTGATCCTTGCACTTGTTGGTTCTTTCCTATTATTAACGAATGGCTCAATTTCTGAATTATCCGTGCCATTACCAGCTATTTTCTGGGGTCTTGGATCAGCTTTCGCCCTTGCATTCTATACGCTTTATCCAGCTAAATTATTAGCGCAGTGGGGCTCTGTTAATATTGTAGGATGGGCGATGTTGATCGGTGGTATCGCACTCTCGATCTTCTACCCACCATGGGATGTCGATACGGCAGGATGGACGCCGTTCATTTATGTCCTATTATTCTGTGCTATTATCTTTGGTACGATGTTCGCATTCTGGTTCTTTATCGCCAGTTTACAGTATCTTTACCCACAAGAATCCAGTTTATTAGGTACGATAGAACCATTAACTGCCTTAGTAGTGTCTGTGATTTGGTTAGGCGATAGCTTCGGTCCTTGGCAATTATTAGGTGTAGGGATGATTATCTTTATGGTCGTCTTTTTATCTGTTTTTAAAAGTAAATGATGTAACTCAAATATAGAAATAAGCGATTATAGTTCAAATTAGGTTCATGAATAAAAGCTATCTCTATCATCGAAAATATGAATACGTTGACATAATTAGGGTTGTAGACGATGGAAGTATAGCGGATTCGAATATCGACAATGTCACTTAAATATTCACTTTAAGTGTAATTAATACGTATATAGTTTAAATAGTAAATAAAGAATGATAACTTTGATATGCTAAAATGAGGTTCTTTGGTATAATAAAGGAGGTTGTTAAAAAAGGGGGAAGAACCTACATGAAAATATTGAAAAAAGTCAGTTTACCAATGCAAGTCACAATAGCCCTCGTATTAGGTGTGATCGTGGGACTGTTACTCTATGGTCATACTGAACTCGTCAACTACATTAAACCATTTGGCGATATCTTCTTAAATCTAATCAAGATGATCGTGATACCTGTCGTGTTCTGTTCTTTAGCACTTTCCATCTCAAATATCGGTGAGTCAAAGAAAGTCGGACGCTACGGTGCAAAGACGATTATCTACTTTGAAATTATTACAACAGTTGCAATAGCTTTAGGTATTATCTTTGCGAACATCTTTAAACCAGGTGTGGGACTCGACAAAGATAAACTCCCTAAAGGTGACATCTCTACATACGAAACAAATGCGAAACATGCAGAGCAAGCTTCTTCCTATGGTCATCACTTTATCGATACCATCGTGAACATTGTTCCTAAGAACCTATTTGAAGCTTTAACATCTGGCGAACTGCTACCGATTATCTTTTTCGCGGTATTCTTCGGTTTAGCCTTATCCGCTATCGGTAACAAAGCTGAACCTGTTAAAAGTTTCCTTAACGGAACATTAGAAGCGGTCTTCTGGATGATTAATAAGATCTTGAAATTAGCACCAATCGGTGTATTCGCTTTTATTTGTACGACAATTATGACATTCGGAGCGTCAGCACTTTTACCACTATTGAAACTACTCTTAGTTGTAGTCGGCTCCATGATCTTCTTTGTCGTTGTCGTACTCGGCTTTGTTGCATGGTTATGCGGCGTCAATATCTTCTCTATCATGAAGATCTTGAAAAATGAACTATTGCTCGCATTCTCAACATCAAGTTCAGAATCTGTATTGCCGATCTTAATGCAAAAAATGGAACGTTTCGGTTCACCGAAAGAAATTACATCATTCGTTATTCCTATCGGTTACACATTTAATTTAGATGGCTCAGCATTATACCAATCCATTGCAGCGATCTTTGTAGCTCAAATGTATGGCATGCACATGGGTATCGGAGAACAAATCATGTTGATTCTCACACTCATGGTTGCATCTAAAGGTATGGCAGGGGTGCCAGGTGTATCCATCGTGGTACTCATCACAACGTTCTCAGCAATGCATATTCCAGCCACAGGTTTAGCACTCATCATCGGTATCGACCGTATCCTCGATATGGTACGTACATGTGTTAACGTGATGGGTAACTCACTATCAACAATCGTTATCGCTAAATCAGAAGGCGTGTTTGATAAACAAAAAATGAAAGATTATTTAAATTCTTATTCATAAACAAGAATGACTTGTTCGAAATAAGTTAGCTAGAAATCTATAGTAAACTTGCTTTCAGGTTACCGATTCTCGCTTACTTAGGGGGCTGCATTCAACTAATTTCTTTCGCTGAAATAGCTCAAGAAATGGATTTTCATTGCAGCCTTGTTACCTCAAGTGTCTCGAATCGTTAGTGAAAGCGAGTTTATACTAATATGACATTGTGAATATAATCATTCTTTATTTATTGAATAAGAAGATATCTTCTATTCGTTTTGAAACAACACTTTCCTATTAAAGTTAGTCTTACTTTAGATTGCTCTTAAAATCGAACAGTTTCTTATAAACTTAAAATGACCACGGCGATACTTAGATCACCGTGGTCATTTAACATTTACATACCGTCCATATGCATTTTATGAATCTTCATCATTAATCCGTGTGGAACATCGTCGTGTTTTACGACTTTCATTTTAGTGAATTTACCATCGTCTTTAGATTTAGATAATTTCACGAAATCACCTTTTTTAGGTGAGAAACCAGATTCTGATGGGAGTTTTACATCTTTTGTGACTTTATGTGTTTCTTCGCTGACGATTTTTTCAGCTGTCGTGTCATCTTTCATGTAACCATAATATGTTTCTTTTTGACCTGACGCGAACATGATAATTACGAAGATAATACACACGATGATCATAATCGCACTTAGCGTTATAGCGAGTCCTTTACCTTTCACCTTAAAATCTCCTTTTTAAATCATTTTAACTTCTTTATATCGAAATTTGCAGGTGTATGCAATGATTTGTACTTTCTCTAAATACATTTTCGCTACAAACTGTAACAATATTGACGTATTCATTTATTGTTAGTAGAAAAAATATCGATGTCAATAACGCAGTAGTTGACTATATTTAAGAAAGCTAACGCTGTCTCAAATACTAGTGAATCTTGCGGGGATAAGGCCACGAAATCAAGATTAATGTCTCTTTCCCTATCGAGGAGGGAAGATACGAATATATTTAATTTCGTCCTTATAAAGCTCAACAATTTGATCTTCTTCACGGTTGAAATCACAGCTGACCAGTTCAGATTTAGGTGTGTTACTCAAACGCATATGCTTAAGAATCTCATCATCAATCAACGTGTGTTGAAGTTGCTCTGGTAGCGCATCATCGATAAAGCCATGGTCACGGTTGAGCGTCTGTGTAAAGCGGAGTGACGCGCTATGATATGGATTAATGAGTTTGAAACGCTGAACATTTGAACTCAAGCGGCGCTGATTCAAGGTATTAAACAATAAGAGGTGTATCGTTTCGCCTTGTAAGCCGATTAAATAATTGGAATGGAAGTGTACTGTTGTGTTTACGAATGGTTTCAGAAATTGATAAATATGCGTAATGGGCTTCTGGATACCATGATGGTTGAGAAGGGCGACAGCTGAACGCGACGATCCTTTCAAATCGAAACTCACGCTAATCCCTCGTGCTAAGAGCTGACTTACGTAGGTAATCATTTCAGAAAGATGCACTTCAGTCGGATTATGCGCATTAATAAATTGCAACTTCGTGATATGTTGATGGATCCATTGACCACTAGAAATATCCAATATATGCGAAAGTGTATCGAAGTAGTCAATCGGTGTTTTGCAATGATGAAACGAAGAATGGAGTTCTTGCAGTAACGTCAACGTTTCACTTTGGTCAATACTAATGAAGTAATAATCACAATTTAGCTGCTTCAAATCATCGGCTGCTTGTTTAATCCCCTCGACTTGTTTAAGCCAGTCTTCAAGTTTCAATGCAAACTGGATTTGAGGATAGCTTTCTCTCAAACTTTTAATAGAACGTTCAATGTCACACTGCGCCATTTCGCTCGCATCATAAATCAGCATCAGCTTCACATGATGATCTGCTGATAGATAACTCGGCTTGTACAAGTACAGTTGCGCAATGAGCGATTCTACACCCTGGACTTCTTCTGGTGTGTGTAAGGTGAGGGCGAAACCGATATTTTGGTTAAAATGTTTATCGATATATTTTAACAAAAGTGGGCGTTGTGCCTCGTTAAAGATAAGCGGTTGTGCTTCCTCAAGTATAATGTAAGGATTCGTTAATGAAGAAAGTTGCATATTTTCTTCATTAATAAAGATTTGACTAAATAAATCGTTCAGGTCCTTAACATGGATGAATGTCTTAAATGATTGCGTTTCCTGTGCGTTCAGTGAACTTGTTAAATTGATCGTCGTATAGTTGAGCATTAACGGTTGTTCTGTAGCAGCGCGCTTTATGTACTCGTGATATACATTTGGGCGAACCTTACTCACGTGGATTGTCATATCTTTAGCAATCGCATGGCGTGACCGAAATTGATGTGGGGGTAGGCCTATCATCTCTTTGAAATGACGTGTAAAGTTATTAACTGTATGATACCCAAGTTGCTCAGCTACGTGTGCTAATGAGTGTTTCTCAGAGAGCAGTGGTTGGAGCGAGAGTGCTACTTTCAAGCTTGAGATATAGTCTTTAAACGAAATGTGCAGTATTCTCTTAAATAGTAAAGAAATGTATGAGGACGACACGAAGAAAGCTTGAGAAATCTCTCCGATAGTCACGTTCTTCTCAGTACGGTCATTAATGTACTTTATGATTTGATTAAGTGTGCTATGATTCGTTCGCACATAAGGAAGATAAGGATAATTGTAGTTAATGAGGGTTTTGCGCTTTAAGATAGACAACATCTCTTCAAGCAGTTTCTGATTCGAAGCTTGTTGATCAGTTTGTGGGCGAAACATCTTCAGAATTAAATATTTCAAATAGTCATGATTCTGTAGCAACGAATTATCGAGATAAGCATTCAGTAACTTTGGATAGATAGACAAGAGGTAATTTAGCGGAAGGGTTAACTCCACGACTTGTTGTCCTCGTTCAATTTGATATAAATCTCCGTGGTTAATGATGAGGATCTCTCCTTCATTAATATAAGCCGAACCATTTAAATAGTATTCTAATTCGCCGTCGAGAGAGAAATAGAGTTTGATGCAGTTCAGACATCGCTGTTGAGGTCTTTCAATGGTATCATGGATGTGTAAAGTAATTTCCATATTCTGTTCTCCTATTATAGTTATTCGGTTAAACTCAAGTGAAGTTAACTTATTATATAACATTTTTGAGTATTTCTTAATACTTAATAGCGATTTTTTTACTAAAAAGACTACTTAATTGCGCAAATTTGATCAGGCGGATAAAAATGTTGGAGTGAAAGTTAAAATTATGAAAGTTTACTATAAAAATCAGCGCGTTTTAAACAACGGGAGATTAAAATATCACACTGCAATCCACAACTTGCGCACAAATCATTTGTGACAATACTGAAAAAACAATTGCTTTCACAATTGGAACCGGTTACAATCAAGATAAGAAGAATATGGAACCGGTTCTATAAAGGAGTGACAAACATGAGCTACAAACAATCAGCTAAAGAGATATTACAAGCAATCGGTGGGGAAGAGAACCTTGAAGCGATGGCCCACTGTGCGACACGTCTACGTCTCGTACTGAAAGACGAAAGTATCGTGGATGAGAAAGCGTTAGGAGAGATGGATGTCGTCAAGGGCACATTCTCCACTGGTGGACAATATCAAATCATCGTAGGATCAGGCACGGTCAATAAGGTGTTTGCAGAGTTAGAGAAACTCACAGGTAAGGAAGCATCCACAACTTCAGAAGTGAAAGATCAAGGCAATCAACGTATGAATCCGTTACAACGTTTCGTGAAGATGTTATCTGATATCTTCGTGCCGATCATACCTGCTATCGTAGCGGGCGGTCTCTTAATGGGACTCAACAATATATTGACAGCCCCAGGATTATTCTACGATGGTAAGTCATTGATTGAGGTGCATGATCAGTTCAAAGGTCTCGCAGGAATGATTAACATCTTTGCGAATGCGCCGTTCACTTTACTTCCTATATTAATAGGATTTAGTGCAACTAAGCGCTTCGGAGGTAACCCATTCCTAGGTGCAGCGCTAGGTATGATACTCGTTCACCCAGAATTGATGAATGCCTACGAATATCCGAAAGCGATGGAAGCAGGCAAGGCGATTCCGCACTGGGATTTATTTGGCTTACATATCAATCAAGTAGGCTATCAAGGTCAAGTGCTACCGATGTTGGCAGCTTCCTATATCCTGGCGAAATTAGAACGTGGATTGCGTAAAGTTATTCCAACCGTACTCGACAACTTACTGACACCACTGATTTCAATCTTCGTTACAGCCTTTGTCACTTTCATATTCGTCGGTCCAATCACTCGTACACTCGGTTATTGGTTATCAGACGGTCTGACTTGGTTATACGATTTCGGTGGGGCAATCGGCGGATTGATCTTTGGTTTCTTCTACGCTCCAATCGTTATCACAGGTATGCACCACAGTTTCATCGCGATTGAGACCCAATTGATTGCCGATAGTTCGCAAACAGGCGGCTCATTTATCTTCCCAATCGCAACCATGTCTAACGTGGCTCAAGGTGCAGCCGCATTAGCCGCTTTCTTGATTGTGAAAGAGAACAAGAAATTGAAAGGGGTCGCATCTGCAGCAGGTATTTCAGCATTGCTCGGAATTACTGAACCAGCCATGTTTGGGGTTAACCTTAAACTTCGCTATCCATTTATCGGTGCGATCATTGGCTCAGCTTTAGGTGCCGCATACATTTCACTCTTTAAGGTGAAAGCCATCGCTTTAGGTACAGCAGGCTTGCCAGGGTTTATTTCCATTAGCGCGAAACATCAAGGTTGGTTGCACTATGGTATAGGTATGATCATCGCCTTTGTTGCAGCATTTGCGATTACGTATATTCTTTCTCATCGTAAAAAGTACAAAGATGTCGCTTAACAATGACATTCATTGAGTAAGGTAAATAGATAGTAATAAAGTAAAATATTGAGATAAAAACAACGCGTTATTTCAGTTCTGCCAATCATGCAGAATAGTGAAATAACGCGTTTTTAATAATAAAGTAACTGGCTAAAACTTTCGTTTCTTCCATAAAAGAGTGCCGACGATCGTAACCAGGATAAGTGACACTCCGATAATGATAAGCCATGACACGTAGCTATGGTCGTCGATAGGTAGCGGCACGTTCATTCCAAAGAAACTAAAGACGAGTGTCGGTAGAGTGAGGAAGACAGTAAATAAAGTCAATGTCTTCATCGTATTATTCATTTCATTAGAAAGTAATGACGAGTAAGATGTCGTAATACTTTCAAGGATATTCGTATAAAGCTCTGTCGTTTCGATGGCTTGGTTGTTCTCAATAACGAGATCTTCAAGAAGTTCCTCATCCTCCTCGTAACGATGCATGGCAGGTAGACGGAACAACTTCTTAATAATATTGTCGTTCCCTTTTAACGCAGCCAAGAAGTAAACTAAACTCTTCTCGACTTCCATCAAATTGTATAGTTGCTTATTCGTCACATTATTCTTCAAACGTTTCTCGATACGTAAACGCGACTTATTGAGCAGGCGCAAATTACGGTTATAGTGATTCGCAATCGTCAGTAGGATATTAAGCGCGAACTGACTGCGATATTTCAAGTTGATTTCACTATCGAAGCGGGCAAAGTTCTCCAGAAACTCATTGTCTGTATCACAAACAGTGAACATACGTTTATTTCCGATAATAATGCCGAGGGGTTGTGTGATAAAAGACAAGACTTTCAAGTTAGAGCTATTTACTACGGGTAAGTCGATGATAATCAACGAATAGCCTGTTTCATCGTCATATTCAATACGTGCACTTTCTTCAGAATCCAGTGGGTCACGTAAGAAATCCTCAGGAACATTAAACTGTTCGATAAGTTGATCGACCTCTTCACGCTCTGGTTCAATCACGTTGATCCAATCCGGTTTCTGATTTAACGTTGTTTCAGTAATCTCAGTGGGTGTTTGTGTATATGCTGTAATCATCAGTGACAGCAATCCTTTCTTATGTTAACTACTTTATTAATATTATCTAATAATGAGTCGTGTGACAACTATTTATTTCGATAATCTGAATGCTCGCTGGCCATGAGACGCAGCGGGCCATTGTAAACAATCTTAAACAAATAATCGACGACGAGATCAGCACTCGGAGGATTGTCATCTCGAACCCAGTGTTTAATGAAAGAAATCGTCGCACCAGCCACGTAACTGTGGAAATAACTCTTCGGTACACCCGAGATCATATCTTGCTGGGTGATGTGTTTTTCCATATTCTTAAACATCGTCTCTCTAATCTTCTCCTCAATACGTGTCGTATGTCCAATGTTGAGTACGACGCGGTAGAATTCAAGATTATCGCCTATATAATAGAGAATATTGCGTAATATCTTCGTAGCAAATTCACGCGCAAATGTTTCTGCATCGATATGAGGGGTAAGAAACAAATCGTAATCGAGACGTTCGATATATTCGTCTTCGATTTGTTCGAGCAGGTCATATTTATCCAGATAATGTAAATAGAAAGTGCCTCGATTGATATCCGCGCTTTCTGTAATATCTTTAATCGTGATCTTCTCAAGCGTTTTATGCTTCAATAAATCGATTAAAGCATATTTAATGGCCTCTTTCGTCTTACGGATACGTCGATCTTCTGTCATAATAACCCTTCTTTATAAGAATTTTTTCGAGTAAATGAACAATATCCAACACGATGTTGATTAATGTACATATCGGTGTGTATTGCATATTGTAATCTCTTTTACAACTATTATAATAGACAACGTAATTGATATTCAACACAATGTTTAATAAAAGGAGGGCGACAGTGATGAATATTTTAAAAAGTAAATTCTTATGGTTAGCACCCATTGTTATATTAGTTATCCTAGGCATCTTCGCCTTAGCATTCTACCCAGCTTTTAACCCTAAACCTAAAGACTTACCTATCGCAATCGTGAATCATGATAAAGGGACTACAATTCAAGATAAAGAGATAAAGATCGGGGACAAACTTGAAGATAAACTCACTGACAGCGATTCAGATACAGTCAAATGGACGAGCGTCAACAGTGAGAAAAAAGCTAAAGATGGCTTAGAAGATCAAAAATATTACGGTATGATCGTACTTGAAAAAGATTTCTCTAAACACGCAATGAGCAAAACTCAAAAAGTCATCATGGACGCGAAAAAACAAGAAATGCAAGATAAAGTGAAATCTGGAGATATTCCAGCAGACAAAGCGAAACAAATGAAAGAAAAAATGCAACAACAAGGTGGCAATAACGACATCAAAGTTGAAAAAGCAAAAGTTTACACTACTGTGAATGACGGTGCCAACAAACAAGCATCACAAATCGCATCACAAGTGCTCAGTGGTGTAGGTGACAACATCAACAAACAAATTACACAACAAGCAACAAGTACACTTGAGAAACAAGATGTGAAAGTATCACCTCAAGACATCAATGACTTAACAACTCCAGTCAAAGTCAAAGATCACAAAATGCATGAAGTGAAAGATCATCAAGGTGGCGGTAACGCACCATTCTTAATGTTCATGCCAGTATGGATGAGCTCAATCTTAGCTTCAGTATTATTATTCTATGCATTTAGAACAACTAACAACGTTTCAATTGGTAGTCGTATCAAAGCATCATTAGTACAAATGCTCTTCGCAGTCATCACTGCATTTGTAGGTGGCTTTGGCTATGTATACTTCATGTCAGGTGTGCTAGGATTTGATTTCCCTAACACTGCACGCATGGCACTATTCATTTCACTAACAATCCTTGGTTTCATCGCGCTAGTGCTTGGAAGCATGACATTGCTTACTATGGCAGTCGTACCTATCTTCTTCCTAGCAATGTTCTTCAGCATTCAACTCGTGATGTTCCCAACAGAAATGTTACCTAAGTTCTATCAAAAATATATCGTGAGCTGGAATCCATTCACGCACTATGCAACATCTGTTAGAGATATTCTCTACATGAATCACCACATCACATTAAACAGTACAATGTGGATGCTCATTAGCTTCATGATCTACGGTGTCGTTGCGATTCTCGTTGCAACTATTCTTAAAAAACACAGTGATAAACGTACAGAAATTCCATCTTAATAAGTGGAATGGTGCGATTTCGGGACTAGGAAACGCTTCTCTCTTAGGAGGGGAGCGTTTTTTATGTTTGGATGTATTTTTTAGATAGGCGAGCGTTCTAAAAGTGGCGCGAGTTCCTTGAGGAGCTAAAGGTGGATGACATTCTGGGCACGACCCAATTTACTGAGTGCGTGCTTCATTGGAAACGATATATGACTATCCTTTTTACCTTTCCTATATAAGCGAACCCTGGTCATCTCTATAACATATATTTCAAATCCTATATATAATAGAAGAAACTCGTCACACTTTTACCTAAAACAGTAAGCAACCCCACCCTACAGATGTGGACAATCAATGACAAATTGGAATTACTATTGTGTTAGGCACACCAATTTAATATCATTGAACAATGATATATTATCACTAGGAGGATTGCGATGAGATGGATAGTTACACATATACATAAAATGACACTCGTTCTCATCATGGGTCTCATCATTACATTATTGAGTGTGTCTCAACCAGTGTCTGCCCACGCGACACTTGAACAAGTGCAGCCTGATAAAGATGCAGTAGTGAAACAGTCACCGGAGAAGATTACGATGACCTTCAACGAACCAGTGCATACGAAACACTCGGGTATTACACTTTATGATGATAAAGGTAAAGAACTTGAGCAACTCGAGCCAAACGAAACAGGATCATCGAAGAAATTAACGTTCAACGTTGAACATTTAGATAAAGGAACACATCAAGTGAAGTGGCATGCCATTTCAGCCGATGGGCACGAAGTTGGCAATAGTTACAATTTCTCAGTGAAAGAGAAGACAGCAGATAAGGTCGACACGACACCACCTTGGTATGCACAACCGAGCGTATGGTTTGGGCTCGTGCGTTATCTCGCAGAAGGCAGTGTAATTGTTTGTGTAGGACTTTATCTCGTGAACCTACTCGCACGACGTCGGGGGTTACGTAGTTATTCCATCTTACCTCAACAACCTGCCGTCGCATGGTGTGCCATGATGATGATGGGCTTAAGTGCATTGCTCTACATGATGACATTATCTTCAGACGTCGTTCAAGATTTAATATCCTTGAACAAAGCCACATTGATGCAATCACCATTTATACTGTCAGCTATCGCCATTATCGTCTTCCTATACTTATGGACGCTAAGACACATGCACCAAAGTTGGTATACACTCGTACCACTTGTCATTCTTATTGCGCTCAGTATGTCTGGCCATGCGTGGAATCAGCATATCGCATTATGGTCCATTGCCATTCGCGTATGCCATTTATTAGGCATGTCATTATGGTTAGGAGCGCTCGTGTACTTAGTCATTGATGCGTGCCAGTCTACACATCGACAATCTGTGCCACACGTGAGAGCCTTTTTATTCAAACTCAATATGAGCGCAGTTGCACTTCTCATCGCTTCAGGCGTACTCATGTTCTTTGACCAAACACATCTCTCCGTCTTATGGTCTGAAGTTCAGACGTGGAGTTTATTACTGATTGGTAAAATTATTCTCACTATCTTAATGATGGCACTTGGCTTGTACCAAACGGTTCGCGCACTAGGCGCACAAGGGCGAGCAAAGAAAGGGCCGTTATATACAGAATTGCTTATTGGCATTGTGCTCATCTTACTCGGTGTCATTATGAGTCAAATAAATATTCCAACTTAAAGGAGGATTATGATGTTACGTAAAATTATTGCGACGATGATTACAGGCGTTATCGCATTAAGCCTCGTGTCGGTGGCTCAAGCACATGTGACATTAAACCCTGATACGAGTGAACCTGGTTCTTATGAAAAATATGATGTACGTGTACCAGTTGAGAAAGACGCGAATACAAATAAAATTGAACTCGAAGTTCCAAAAGGTGTCGAAGTCGTAGGTGTAGCACCCGACGCAACGTTTGACCATCATTTTACGAAAGATAAAAAAGGTAATATCAAGAAAATTACTTGGACTGCGAAGAAAGATGGCATCGGTCCGAACGAATTTATTGATTTACCAATCCAAGTTGCCAATCCTGACAAAGAAGGCGAGTTTAGCTGGAAAGCCTATCAAACTTATGACAATGGCGATGTAGTGAAATGGACTGGTGGCGAAGATGCTGAGACACCTGCACCAGTAACGAAAGTGAAGAAAGGTGCAGCGCAGGACGATAACGGTGACGATGATGCGAAAGCAGATCACGCACCAGTAAGTCTATGGATTCTTTCCATTGTGGCAATTATCTTGTCCCTCGTTGCAATTTTTAAGAAATCACGTAAATCATGATAGAATAGAAGTGATAGAGAAAGAGTGAGAAGCGGGCATTCAATATGTAAACGCTGTGAGGTGAATCGCTGAAGGTTGGGCTGAATGAAATTTAGCGGAGTTCGGTGGTCCCTCAAGCAAGAGGGGGATATTGTACACCGCTCCTTTCACTTGAAGGAGGACTGACTATGCGCAGAGTCTTATATGCGTTCTTATTCTATACGGCAATTGGTTTGTTCAGTGGATTCTACTACCGCGAACTCACCGTTGCACATCACTTTACCGGCGATACACAACTTGTGGTCGTCCATACCCACACACTCATCCTAGGTATGATGATGCACTTACTCTTACTTCCACTCGTAAAAGTATTTAAATTAAGTTCCTATTATCTATTTAATTGGTTCTTTATTATTTACAATATCGGCGTCATCGTTACTGTCGGCATGATGGCAGTTAAAGGAACATACCAAGTTATCGGTTGGCACGTGCCCGAATCATTCGCAGGCTTTGCCGGTATCGGTCATACGATTATTACTGCAGGGTTCGTACTCTTATTCTTCTTATTAAGAAAAGCCATTATTAAAGATCCAGTTAAGAAAGATTAAGTGTTCTAGCTAAAGACAGTCCCGCGAGTTGTATGATTGATTTGGGAGGCTTAGTGTTCTAATTATAGACAATCGTGCGAAACGAACGATTGAGTTGAAAGGCTGGGGCTAGGCGGTTGCGCTTAGTGGAAGTTAAGGCAGATATAATAAACATCGAAGCGACGAGGTTGCGAATAGTCAAGCAAATGCGAAAATAGAATAAGTCAGAGTTAAAGGAGTGACATGCGTCACTCCTTTTTGTGGTGGGTGAAAAAAGGTTTAATATAGTAAGCTTAATCATCCACTTCTGTAAATATTCCATAGGAAGTAGGATTCATATTTCCCCAATATGGTTGTTTGGTCTCAAGTTTATCTTCTTGAAATTCAAGATGTATTTCAGTATCTTCAGGCATATCTTTTTTTCGTGATTTAATTTCTTTGGCCATTTTTAAAACAGTGGAATGATTATTGTGTCGAGTGTAATCTTTACGTTTACTAAATAAATTAGTCCTTAAGGTATTTTTATAATCTGTACTTATTAATTTCTTAGCATTTTCGTAATTATTTTTGAAATCTCTTTGATTTAAATATAATAAGGGTTCAAAATATTGATGATATTCCTCTATAGTAACTGGATATCCAGAGATATTAAAGTACTCATTTTCATATCCATCTCCTATAGTATTTCGCAACGCTTCTTTTGTATAACCAGTATAATGATATTTATTTTTATTTTTAGCTAAATAACGAAATAAATTGTCATACTTTTCTTTTTGGGCACGATATTCGAATCCACTAATAACATCCATAACAAGATTTTCGGAATATTCATCATTTACTTTTAATGCTTTCTTTTTATTGTTCAAATCAGATTTGTCAAATTCATGAAATGAATCAAATACTATATTTTTATCATTACAATGAAAAAAACTCGAACTCCGCATCTACTTAAAGGTTTTATATTAGTGATCTTAACATTCAAATCGAAATTCTTTTTATAAAATTGTTTTACTAATTTTTCGAATTCTGTTTTGTTCTCTTTTAAGAATTTTTTATCCTTCTTTGTGACAGGAGGATTTGTCATAGCCTTGTCATCATTATTTGGATTATAACCTTGTCCTGTATACTCCTCTGCAGGCATAAAGTCAGGTACTGATTTATCTTTCTTTTTATAGTCACACCCATTAAGCACTAGGGAAGAAATTAATATTATAGATAGTATATATTTTCTCATAAGCCACCTCATATATAATGAATTTTAAAAACCGTAGTTATTAAAAAATTATTATTTATCTATATTAGTATAATTATATAGAGATTTATATTATAAAAGTAACGGTTGAAACGTTGTTATAATATATAGTGTTTATTTAAAGGATGATTTATAGTAGTATATATTTTGGCTAGCCACTAAATATAATTTATCACTGTTTTAAACAAAACTAAATAGAAAATGTTGGTTTATCTTATGAAAACAGGTGATACTTAAACGGATGTTATTAGTTAATTATTAATTTTATTTTAAAATATTTTAATATTGTATACATAATTAATCAGATGTAATGTTTGAATATTATCTTTTAAAGAGGCCAAAAAACTATTTAGCAAGAAAGACATTAAAGACTTCTCTTTAAAGCAGTGGAAAGAATTCAAAGGACTAAACTCGTTAGGCAAAGTTTCTAAAGTGATGAAATATGGTTCAAAAGCGTTAGGCCCACTTGGTGGTATTGTTTCTATTGCACATAACTTCAATAGTAAAAAATCATTACAGAAGAAGTTAGTTGATTCTGCAGTTGATTTAGGTGTATTGGGGGCAAGTAGTGCTACTGGTGCAGCCATCGGTACCGCTATTGGTGGGCCTGTAGGAACGGCAGTTGGGGGATTGGCCGGAGCTGCTGTAGGATTCGTTTCAGAGTACAAATTTAAAAATAACAAGAGTATTAAGGATTATGCTAAAGATAAAGCGAATAAAAAAGTAAATGACATACGAAATAGTTTTAACCATACAAAGAAGAAAATTAAGAGTCAATATTCTAGTGTCAGTAAAAGCGCAACAAAAGGGTTAATGAAAGGTTCAGCTAAATTTGGGAAAGCTATAAGTCATGTAATTTAGAAGAAAAAGAAAATAGTTAATTGAAAGGAAGATTTAATGAATAGTTATAGACAATTAAGGCAACCTATACCACAAGTTTTAGCTTCAGTAGCATTATTATTTATCGGATTTTCCCTGCTAAATTATAAATTTGGATTAACACTTCAGGAGACACCAACATACCTATTAATAACTACTCTAATAGAATTGATTTTGGTAAGCATTGGTTTCTTACTTTTGTTTATTAAACCAAAAACATCTCAAGTTAAGCTATGGTACATTTATTTTTTACTTTCAGTAAGTATGTGTTATGTCGTTATTATGTCATTTTTCAACATGTATTTTTTTGTAGCTATACAGAGTCTTAATTATGTTTATATATATTGGAATATTGAGTTTATATCGATGTTAGTGTTTTTCAGCATCAATATCATATCTAATATTATTATGGTTAAAGCTAAATCTATGAAAGGACAATACTATAGTTATATTTTTAGAGGTATAGGATGCTTAGTATATATAATATTTATAATATTATATTTCATTGTACCTAAAGAAATAAATAATCGTTTTTTTATTTTTAGGGTTAATTGTAATTACAGTATTTTCTCAAGTAGCTTCAGCATTTATGTTTTTAATGTATAGTCGATATAAATATGATATTGACCACGGTGAAAACCCAGATAATGATGATTATTTTATAAAAAATAATTAACACTTTATTAGATATATTTTAGTTTAATTATCTTTTTACAAAGTTTTATTAGGAAGAAGTGAACTTAAATGATAAATAATTATTACTATCAATTAAGATTCCCTATACCTCAGATTCTTAGCGTAGCAGCTTTACTTACAACACTCTATGGTTTTATAACTTTTAATTACGTAGATATACATGAATGTCCACCTAGACTTTTAGTTTGCTCAATTGGTGTAGCTGTATTATGTATAGTGAGTTTCATTCAATTAATTTTCAATCCGAGCTATAAAAAATTTCTTGGTGGAAGTACTTTTATATTTTTACAATTTTATCTTCGTTTAGTTTTATGATAGCAGCTTATAACATGTATTTCTTTATGGCATTACAAGTAAACCTTACATTAACTTCTTATTGGTACATAGGGTTTGCAACTATTGTTATTACCACTTTATCAAATTTATTTAGTGATTTTTTATATCTCAAAAACCCAGCTAAACCCAAAGGTGTCTTATATATAATTTTAAAAGGCGTTTCATTGTTATTTTATCCAATAATGATTGTTTTATATTTAACAATTCCTGATGTCTACCATAATAAAGGTGTCTTAGTGTATGTCGGTGGGGCGCTGATAATGAATAGATTCTTAGTATTCGCTATCAATGCTGTTTTCAAAATATACTTTGAATCTGTACGAAATAGTAGAAAACCACCTATGCCAGAAAATAAAAAATAACATACAAATATAATAGTAATTTAGGAGGAGAAACATGGAATTAGATTTACTGATTATGCCTTATTGTGCAAAAACTGAAATAGTATCTAATGAAGAAGAATGGGAAGACGATTTATTGGCAATTAAGGAATTTTTTATAAGTGAGGAGATTTATACTACAGGTCCGGTTATTTTTACTAAGGAAGTAGCTGGACTTGGTGAATATAAATACGTCGTTTATATTCCTCTCAATGCACCGATAGATCCTATTCCAGAATTAAATATCAGTTATGAGCCTCTACTAGATGTCTTACCTACTATCAGTCACAAATGTTTTTATGAAGAAGAGTTTGAGGACATATATGATGAAATTAAAAACTCCGCACACGAGAATGAAATTACTCTAGAAAATAGCGATTTCTATCACGTATTGTTGCCATATCCAGGTGGACATCTATATGAAATTCACGCTGAAGTGAATGTGGATGAGGAGGAAATATAATGAATCAACACGGCTTATCCAACATGATGTATAAAAATCTCGTTTACAAAGAATACTTAGATATTCCCTTGGATGAAATGGGTGATTATTTAACTGATTTTTTAAAGCTTTGCGCTATTAGAGAACTTGAAATGAAAGATATCGTGATTGCTAAGATTACTCAAATCACTTTAGATCAACACATTAATGTCACTTTTTATATACCCATTACGAATCTACATATACCTGATGAACAAGTCAATTTTCGTAGTTATTTGATTATCGAAGAAATGTTACACGGGCGCATTAAGAATCAGAATTATGAACAAGAAGAAACACAAGTGATTGAAGATTTTAATTACTTTGCACGTGAGAACGATTTTAAAATTATCTCACCTTATTATCACATCATTAACTATCATGAGAATTTCAACCGGGTAGATATTAAGACTAAAATTATGGAAATGGAGTAGTGTATTATGTTTATATTTTTACTATTTTTAGTTATTGTCTTTGGCTTTTATTATTTATTGAATATCAACTCTCTCTTCTTAGCTGATGGCACATGGAAAGTACCTACTATTCTATATCTTATTGTTTTTGGGATTATGTTCTGGATTTATTACAAGACACCAACTTTGGAATATGACTCAATAGAAAATATCGTTAGTATAAGTTGTACAGGATTTGTCGTTTACGTTTGGCTAGCATCGCGCGCTTTTTGGCTAAAACCAAAAAGATATAAATTACATCAATTGATACATAAAGAATCGCAAACTGAAGAAGATGAAGAGGAAATAGAAAATATCATTCTGAGCCATGGAATAGGTAAAGTCAAAGGTTTAACTTGTCTACTCATGGCTGCAATATGTTTATTTATAGGTGTTAAAAGAACGCTACCAGATGTTACTGATCAACTCATAGGTTTAATAGTGGTAGCAATTTTTCTTTGCTTCTTTGCCGTTATTATTTATTTAATTATCGATCTAGTTCTCTTTGCTAAAAGAAAGGTCTTTGTTTTTTACACACTGCGCCCTTTAGTAGTGTTTATTAGTTTAATTGTTCTACTATTCATTCTGTAATCACGTTTGTTTATGATTAACCAAATTATAATGAAGAAAATTATTTAAAACGAAGGATTGAGGCCAAAATGAAAACGAAAGGAAAAGTAATTAAAAAAAGAAAAGGTATAACAGTAGCGAGTTTAATTGTACTCTTATTAGTCATTTTCTCAGTAAAAGAATGTGGAATAAAATCATTTGGTCATGACATACAAATTAAAAATAATATACATAACTCAATGAGTATTTATCCAACGAAGAATTTAGAAAAATTCTATGATATTGAGGGTGCTAGAGATAGGGACTTTAAGAAAAAAGATAAAGGGATGTGGATATTTGATTCCTCTATGCAAACTGAAAAAAATAATGTATTAAAGAGTGAAGGAGCAGTTCTATATTTAGATAGAAATAAAAGGAAAGCAGAGGGATATTATTATATTAGACACTATAAAGATAACGGTAAAGATAAAAAAAGGAAATATCCTTTCGAACTAAAAAATAATAAATTAGTACCAAGTGAGAAAGTTACTAATTCTGACATCAAGAAGAAGATAAAAAGATTTAAATTTTTCATTCAATATGCTGACATAAATAAAGATATTAGGCAGAAGAAAGGTAGCTTTAGTTATAATTTTAATCTACCTGAATTTTTTGGCACATATAAGCTTACAGATAAAGACAATATTATAAAAGAGCTAAAACAAAAATATCAAATTCCATATAAGAGCGCTAAAATGGAAATTACAGGAGGAAATCCTAAAGATCTAGAAATAGGTGAAAAAGAAATAGAGATAACATTTAAGAACAATAAAAGTTATTTCAGAGATGGAGTGACTTATAAACCAACTAAGAAAAGCGAGAATAATTATTAGGATGTCGTTTTGCTCGTCGGTAATGAAATATCATTAAGTTGAATTTAAGAATTATGAAGAGTGAAAATAATGAATTTCATGTGTCAAAATAAGCTAGACAGCTTTTCATCTTCAATTAAACTTATCAACAAAGGGGAATGTTATTAAGAAGTTATTAAAGATAGCCCTAGCTTGTATATGCTTATTCCCGATTATTTATATTACTGGATGTAATAAGTTGGCCACTTTGGGTCATGATAAACAGATAAAAGAAAATATTCATAATTCATTAAGTATATATCCTACGAAAAAATTAGAAAAAATTTATGATATTAAAGGTGCGAAAAATATCCACTTTAAGGAAAATGATAAAGGTACGTGGATATTTGATTCTTCTATGCAAACTATGAAGAACGGAACATTTATGTGGATCTAAATAAAGAAATAAAATATAAAAAAGCATCTATTGATTATAATTCTAATGTTCCAAATTATAGAGCTATCTATAAATTAAACAGTAAGGATAAAATATTCCAAAAACTTAAAAGTAGGTATCCTATTCCATTTAGAACTGCAATAATGACAATAAAAGGTGAAGGAAAAGGTAATAATGAAGAGATTGGTGATAAAGAAATAAATATAAGATTTAAAAATGATAAATGTAATTACTATGATACATTTTTATTTATGCCTACTAAGGAAAACAAAGGAAAATAGTTATACTTACAATTAACATGTAAAACTTATTTTATATTTTTGAAGTGAATTAATAAGTAGATCGAAAGGATGTTAGAAAGTGAAGAAACTATTAAAAACAGTCATCATTCTTATAAGTTTGCTTTTTCTAATCTGTATGAGTGCATGTAATAGATCTACATCTTATGAGCATGATATTCAAATAAAGAAGAATATTCATGATTCATTAAGTATATATCCTACTAAAAACTTAGAGGATTTATACGATATTAAAGGTAGTAGGGATAGTGACTTTGCAAAAGAGGATAAAGGTACCTGGGTTGTTGATACATCAATTAATAAAAATACAAAGTACTCGTTACATAGTGAAGGAGCTATGCTTTTTATAAATAGAAATAAAAAAGAATCAAAAGGTTACTATTATATATCAGATTATAAAGAAAAAGATCAAGATACTGAAAAAAGATATCCAGTAATATTTAAGAATAACAAAATACATCCAATTAATAGCAATATCAGTAAACAAGTTAAAAATAAAATAGAGCAATTTCAGTTTTTAATTCAATACACTGATATAAATGAAAACATTGAGAAAAAAAGAGGGAAGTACTTTTATAATCCTAACGTAAGTAATTTTAAGGGAAGATACAATTTAAATGAGCAAGACGAAATTTTAAAAGCTGTTAAAACACAATATAATCTAGATTATGACCAAGCTGATTTATTAATTAAAGGCTCTCAAGAACCTAGCACAAAAGGAATTAGTAATAAAAGCATTCAAATATCATTTAATAATAATTACTATATAACTGACGATTTAATATATAAACCTAATAAAAAGGATGAAAGTGAATAGTGAAAAAGGAAATAATTAGATATGACAGAATAGGTAAGAGTTAAGAAAAAACAAGTGCTGTGGCTTCGGTAAGCTAT
>Ga0115848_100158_pt1 | contig 21557 bp, 24 predicted proteins | sample InSIn3gowninarea_FD_83862 | JGI IMG/M metagenome (GOLD analysis project Ga0115848, IMG submission 83862) | reverse complement strand
GAGGGACATTGTAAGGTTGTAAGGCTTCGCTATTCCAGGAATCTTTGTATAGTAGTAAACCACGCCCTGCACCCCTGCATGGACCTCGGGGTGATGCTATCCACTAGCGTTGTAAGATGTGGGGTAAGCTCCATCAGGAGAGGGGTGACTGCACCTCCAAAGCATGACGATGACCCTTTCCTTAAGAAAGAATCTCTGCTTGAAAACAATATCCAGATCATTTACCCTCAAATCTAACAGCATAGCTGCCAACTTCCCATTGTCCTATAGTACCAAAAGCATGAACACTCTTCAAGAAGCAAGCACCATCTACAAGGCCTTCAAGAATGGAGGTCCGGCCTTTGGAGGATGGCAGGTCAGAGGGTCAATCCTGCTATGGATTTCAATGGCGTAGTTAGACCCGTTGACATGCAGACCTATGATCGCTCTGCCTCTTCCATCAATTTGATCACTTCTTCTTCCTTGAAGCGATGCATAAGCTTTAACGATGAGGTTGTTGTTTCAGGGGCGCTCGCCTTGTCGATATGGATCTAGACGACCACTCAGGTACTCAACAACCAAAATAATGAAATGCTTGCTTACCACCGGTGTATCAAATTCGTATACTTCCTTCCATTTCCCCTGGCCAGGTTCCATCACATTGATCTCCTTGTATTGCAGCGGCCGTGTTTCCTTCACACGCTGCACCACAGCCTTTGCTGCGTCACAAAGCCCGCATGGACTCCGAGTGAAAAAGGTAATCCGACAGTCGAGAAGACAGGCAGTGGCACGGAACATGTTTACAAAATGCGGAAGAACGTCCCAATGCTTAGGCGATTGGATATGGAAAGTTACAAAAAGGGGAAAGTCGCGGTTGTTGTTTCGCGCCAAATTCAGCCCCGTCCTTATCGATAACCAACTATGACATGTGCGGTCAACGGTGGGCTTTGCTTCCAGAATATTCCGAGCCTGAGCATAAATCTGGAGAAGACATCAACGCACGCAGCCACGGAAACATCCGAAAAAACGCTCTTTAGATTTCCAAGTACACTCCCTAATCATGGCGAAAAAGTGTGTGCACAAGGGTTGTGGCAAGACGTATGAAAATGAAGAGGAGGAATGTGTGTACCACCCTGGTCCACCAGTCTTCCATGAGGGGCAGAAGGGTATGTACCGTATACGGGAAGCTGTCAGCCGATATTCAGATGTTTACATGTATTGACAGGCTGGAAATGCTGTAAACCACGCGTTTTAACCTTTGACGAATTTCTTGCTATCGAACCTTGCACCAAAGGAAAGCACTCAGACGTTGACGACACACCTGCGCCTGAGAAGGTCGAAACACCTGACATCCCCAATGGCACTTCTGTTAATCTTGGGTCGTTATCAGAGTCGCTGCCAGCACCGGCCCCTCGTCTTCCTGCTGCCCAAGCTACGCCACGCACAGCGACCCCAGCTCCAGCTCCAGAGTCTGAAGACGATGATCCGAGCGCACTACTGAAAGAGGGTATGGCCTGCAGGAGGAAGGGCTGTGGAGAAACTTTCAAGGGTGGAGACAGAACAGGCGAGAAGTGCGTGTACCACCCTGGAGTACCTATCTTTCATGAGGGAAGCAAGGGGTACAGCTGCTGTAAGCGAAGAGTATTGGAGTTTGACCAGTTCATGAACATGGAGGGCTGCAAGTCGAAGGACAGGCATCTGTTTGTGGGCAAAGCAAAGAAAGAGGGTGAGGAAGAGAAGGTCGATACCGTTCGGTAGGTCAACACACATGGCATTCACTTCACTCAGCCGCTAATGACACAACAGACACGATTTCTACCAAACCGCGGCTACTGTCACAGCTTCACTCTACCTAAAGAAGATTGACAAGGCCAGTGTCATTGTCGATTTCCAACCTGACCATGTCAATCTTGATCTCCGAACATCTGATAGCAAACGCTACAATACCAAGTTCCCATTGTTTGCAGGCATTAAGCCAGAAGAAAGCAAATTCAGGGTTCTAGGTACGAAGCTGGAGATGACTCTGGTGAAGGCAGATGGCACAAGCTGGCCAGTACTGCGTAGTGACGACAAGTTAACTGGTGAAATGATTCAGGTTGGCAGGGCAGGAAGGGCGTAAGATAGCAGGACGTGCTTCATGACGAGACGAATTACGAGATTAGACAAGAGATCAATCAATCAATCAACAACAACAACATCATCATCATCACACTTTGGCTTTCTTGCACCATCAATATGAATGGAATGGATGTCATAGAGATAGGTGCCTCTAAACTTTGCGATGAATGTTTGTCAATTTCGAGCATTCCTTAAATTTGTTGGATTAAATAGGCTATATCATCCCTCGAAAACCTCCGCATAGTTCTCCGTACGGGTGGCATCATACATACATTACCACTTCTCGACAGCAGGCCTAGTATCCAACTCCCACGTAAAGTTTGTCACGGGCTGTGTATGCAGATACCAATAGTCATTCGCAATCTATATTTATTGTTAGCACGCTCTCGTCCCGATGTTTCAACAGAGCAACAACTTACTCCGTCAGAGTTCAACTTCGCCTCAGGCCCCAGATCCTTCAACCACTCTTTCGTCCTCGGAATATCAATCACCCCGTCAACAATCACATGTGCAACATGCACGCCCTGCGGTCCAAATTCTCTTGCCAGGCTTTGACTTAGCGCCCTGAGTGCCCATTTCCCCGTCGAGAAACTGGCAAGCTGCGCATTGCTCTTGACCGACGCCGTTGCACCCGTGAAGATCAGAGTTGGTGGATGCTCGGCCCCAAGTTCCTTTCCCTTGAGTAGCAAAGGCAAAAATGTTTGGCTAAACAGAATACCCCCTAGGGCGCTGACGTTGAGGCTCTGCTCAAACACAGACGCATCAGTCTCAAGAAATGGCTTCCGCAGGAATGAACCGCTGGCGTTGAAAATTGCTGCTGCAGCGCTTACGTCGTTGCCAAACTCTTGTTTGATTTTGTCGAGGGCGTTCTTAAGTGAATCCTTGGAGGATACATCGGTGGAAACACCGATTGCTTTTCCACCGCTCTTATTGATTTCATCAGCCAGCGATTCAAAATTCTCTGGCTTTCGCGCAAGGAGCACGACTGGGTAGGCTTTGGCGAACTTGCGGGCGACTGAGGCACCAGTTCCGGCGCCAACACCGGCCACGATGGCGATAGTTTTGGATGCCATGAGTACAATTGCTTTATCTGCGTTAATTGAAATCTGGCTCGCAGAAGTGGTCAGCTATGTCAGGAAATCAGGGAGGAAGAAGGAGATGTGATGGTGATACTGTCCAAGGGGAAGCCCCGGAAGACTTTATGTGATTGCTTTGTTAATCAACGACTGTTTACTAATTGTTGGTGTGGTAATAATAGAGCTAAAGCCCGCCATTGTACATAAGGTGTGCATGTGTGGAGTACCGATAAAGCCGAATGACACAATTAATGATTAGTCACAGTACCCCTCTCGCGTGACATTTCATGCATGACATCAAAGACATCTTGAGTAAGATTTATATTACTGTCTAGGAAGCACGGGATGTGTTACTGCCACACCACGGTCTCTGAATTGAAAATCACCAAAGTACTTTTCGTGGATCGGAAATATTCAGAGGGTTGTGAACCGAGACGCTGGAACATAGGAGCCACAGACGCTATTTACATAGGGTATAGAACTGGAGCACTCAGGGAGTGTATCGAAACCGGAAACGCGAGCATGGAAGTCGAAGATCGCAGGATGACAGTTGAGTTGTTGTAAGGAATGTGAACGTTTTTGAATGCAGGCCATTGACAGCTCCGAACTCTGTGCTAACCGCGGACTATCCAACCTGTCGCTGGCGTGACATGACCTTTGTTCGTTTGCGAGTCTTGTATGGCATAAGTCGGCCACCTTGTGCGATTTGACCGTTGCCGTTGCTGCGAGACATAGTACACTTAGGCACATCGTCATCTGAAGACATGGAAGCCAGAGCGAAAGAATCAGTGTTGTGACCGTAAAAGAGCATGATACCGGTGCGCATCTTCTTCACACCCAATATGCCGATAGCACCGGCAGAATTACTGTTTTTGACGCTGGAGTGGCCCATGAATTCATTCTCGATCATAGATCTGAGTGCCTCATCCTCAGTCACTTCCGCATACTCACCACCTCTGTTCTTTTTTACGCTCTGATACAGTCGCTCCGCACATGTCGTCGCTGCCATGGTAGTTGCCATATGCTCACCGGTACCGCTGGTGACGGTCGCGACACAGACATGCTCTTCATCGTCTGGATCGAGGGGAATAACGGCGGCGCCAACACCGACAAGTGCGGCAGGTCCCACACGGCCGCGATACTTCATACCAATGCCACCAGACGAGGCACCGCAAGCGATACGGCCCCAGCTGTCTATGGCAATGGCGCCTACCGTATCAGTAATGTGGTCAGGTTTGTCGTCCTCTGGCGAAGGTATGTTCTCTGAAATCGGTGGTGTGGGATCGTCCTGTTGAACATAGTTTAGGATGTTCCTGGTATGAGTCGATGCATCCTCAGCAGCCCGAATACCGAGAAGACCGCCATTGCCAAGGATCGCACTAGCATGAGTACTAGCGGGTTGAGATGCGTTGACGGGTACTGTACTTGCAAACAACTCAGATTCACACGATCCATCACCCCACGTCTTGTGTACTGCAGGACCGTTTGTTGACACACGAGGTACGTCTTGCATCTCGGCATCCTCAAGAATCGGGTCAGACTTAGATGCCCGAGTTGTTTTAAACTGGCTGAGCGTGGGTGCCTTCTGTGTGCTGTTGATGAAGGCGCTACGCGAAGACTCAGCAAGCATAGGGGGGTCAAGAACACCAGGTCTGGGGGATGGTATCGATGTATCAGGTGTTGGTATGTGATCGTCGCTGAGCCATGAACCAGAAGAGAGCCCGGAATGCACTGTCAACTCGGAAGGTGTGCTGGAAGTGTTCTCAGTCGAGTAGAACAACGCCTCATCAGGCTCTGGTGAAGGTGACTGTAGTAAAGAAGGGTAGCCCCGCAGCAGATCGTTTGTGTGCCTGCGTCGAATCTGTTTGTGCTCGATCTCATCCTCAGGCGCGATATCGGGTCGCACCCTGTAGCACGATGGGTGTTGCCCAGCTCTCTTTGCCTTGCGTTCGGCAGACTTGAGGTCGGACCTCCACCGAAGCCAACGCTCCTTCGCGGCTGGCGAGATAAGGGCATCATGGGGAAGTACAGGCATGCCCTGTTCTGCCGCGAATTCGGTCGCTCCCTGGGCGCACAGAAGGTTCGGGGGGACACGTCGAAGTGTCAGCGGCTTGCTGGTATGATCGTAAACTATTCGTGCCAATGAGATAGGATTTTTAATTTCTGGAGGAATTAGTGGATACAATGCAAGTCTTGCATGGTACGTACGAGCTACAGCGCCAACGGCACCACTGCGCCCGAAGTGGTCCACAATGGACGCATCGCACTCTACTACTCCATCCATAGCAAGGTTGCTTCCGTAGCCAGCGTTGGTGATCTCTCGGTCCTCAAGTAATTTGATGGCAGCCTCTATGGCATCTATAGCAGAGCCACCGTTTTTCATAATGCACATGCCGATCGCAGCGGCACTGCAATTTGGTCAGTTTGTTCTCTCACACAGTTTACTGGATCACTCCAAAGGTAACACTTACTCATTGCAAGCCTCCAGGTGTATTCTTTCGTTCTGATGGCTGTGATAACCGGCGCCAGCATGGACGTATATGGCGCATACCTCATCGGCAGGCGGCGCTTTTCGAACCAGCTGCTCAGCAGGGTAAGCACCATCGTAGTGGCGAGTAGAGGCCGACATATCCTTCAAAAATGGGATGTGCCGACGAAAATTTTGGAATCGCGAACCCAGAGTTGAATCCGCGAAGTGCTGCTGTGTTGTACACACGAGTAACACTGTCCGATAGTCTCAAAAACCGACTAAAGTCGAGAGACGCTCTGGCTCTAGGCGGAGGTTGTGGTTGCTCTGGAGGCTGCGAGAGAGCTGCGTGGACGAGTCTGGTGTGAAGACAACAATCAGGCGATCATTGGATGATGAAATAGGTCGAATTTGAAGAGAAGTACGTAGGTGAGAGATGAATGATACTGAGAATGAGGGAGGACAAGAATGGAAATGAATGAAAGTTACGTTCGCGGTAATGGAGGAACTCCACTGTGTGAACGATGTGGTAATGAGCGGATGGGCTCGGTGAGCGCTGGTTGTCAGTAAAAAAAATCAATGGCAAGACTGTGTTGGCAGTGCGAACGGCAGCTCCTTCCTCTTGAGCTACTCAAGCCATGTGGCTAAGCAGCATCGTCATTTCATAATAAGTCAGTGGCGCTGAACCACAGCATTTGCATGAATTGATGGGAGGAGGAACGAACGTGTCAAGCTTGAGCTTGAATATACGAAGAGCTTCCCCACCATGTTCTTCGTCCGCTCCGCCCCGCCCTTGGCGCGCATCAGCGGTGCCTGATTCGGAGCAGCCAACCCACATCCTCCAACCTCCGCCATCCCACCACTGACGAACACACCTTTGCAACCACTTTGCGCATACGAACTATTGCCAGTGGGCACTTTATAAATAGCCCCAGTTTGTGAGCGTACCGCACGCAGCAGCAAAAATGGCATCTCAAACCCCCGCCGTTGTCATGGACAAGTAAGCTCCTAGCTGCCTGTGGGCCCTTACATTGCGATTGAGTACTGACAGATGTCTGCAGCGGTACGGGATACTCGAAGCTTGGTATGTGGTATCCCGCTAGTACATAAAATCACTCATAGTGACAACATCACCTAGGTTTCGCCGGTAACGACTCTCCTTCCTTCGTATTCCCCACCGCCATAGCCACACGAGGACCAACAGGAGGCGGCGGCGGCGGCAGCTCCGGCTCTGGTCGTCCTGCAGTTGCGAACAAGCCATCTTTCTTGACTGGCGGTGCCGGGCCCAGCGGACACTTGTCAGGGAAACGTGGCACAGAAGACTTGGACTTTTACATCGGTGATGAAGCTCTCTCCGCTGCAGGAGGCTCCGGCTATGGTATCAATTATCCCATCAGGCACGGTCAGATCGACAATTGGGTATGGACGAGTACACAAACGGAAAGATATGGCATACTGATATGTAACAGGACCTTATGGAGCGCTTCTGGTCGAACTCGATATTCAAATACCTTAGAGTAGAGCCAGAGGATCACCACTTCCTCCTTACTGAGCCTGTGAGCTAAATGATGTGCTACAAAGGGGAGGCTAAGCTAATATCAGACAGCCACTGAATCCCCCTGAGAACCGTGAGGCTACCGCTGAGATCATGTTCGAGTCGTTCAACGTTGCTGGTCTTTACATTGCTGTCCAAGCCGTTCTTGCCCTGGCTGCCTCTTGGACAAGTTCGAAGGTCCAAGACCGATCGCTTACTGGTACTGTCATTGACTCTGGTGCTGGTGTCACCCACGTTATCCCTGTCGCGGAAGGTTACGTTATCGGCTCTTCGATCAAGAGTGTACCTATTGCGGGCCGTGACATTACGCAGTTTGTGCAGTCGTTGCTCCGAGAGCGTGGCGAGTCCGATTCGTCTCTTGCAACTGCCGAGCGCATCAAGGAGGAGTACTGTTACGTATGCCCGGATATTGTGAAGGAGTTTGCGCGCTACGATCGTGAGTCGGACGACAGATTCAAGCAGCACACCGTCACATATGCAAACGGAAAGACCACTACCGTCGACGTCGGCTATGAACGCTTCCTGGCGCCTGAGATCTTCTTCAATCCTGAAATATACTCGTCCGATTTCCTGACACCTCTTCCTACGATCGTTGACAACGTCATTCAGACTTCGCCCATCGATGTGCGAAGAGGTCTGTATAAAAACATCGTATTGTCCGGTGGTTCGACCTTGTATAAGGACTTCGGACGCCGCCTGCAGCGCGATATCAGGCATTTGGTAGACGCCCGTATCAAGGCTTCTGAAGCACGCAGTGGTGGAGCGAAGAGCGGTGGTCTCGATGTACAGGTCATCACACACAAGAGGCAAAGGCACGGCCCATGGTTCGGAGGTAGCTTGCTGGGTCAGACGCCTGAGTTTAGGAGTTACTGCCATACGAAGGCAGAGTACGATGAGATTGGTCCTAGCATCGTTCGACGCTTCGCACTTCTAGGTGGGCCGGGTAGCACTTAGGTGTACAAGACCGAAAGTACGACTATACAGACGGAGAGAGACCTTGTTGAGCGTGGTTGTGAACATTGCAAAAATCTAAGAATATCAAGCCATATGACCACACATTTGTTCTCATTCTGCCAAGCGTAGGAACAGCGTGCCATCTGAACTTGCCGCCTACAGGCAACCTAGGCAGTGGCTATTTAGGCTCTGAGACTCCGCACTTGCCATGTGGACTTTTTAACAGGCCTTCCAAATTCCAACATTCCCAGTGACATCGCTTACTCCCATAATGGCCTGTTGCCAATGCAAAGCGATGATGAATGGTGAATGTTGGGAAGCGACCCGCTTTCAGACAATGTACAATTACACCTTATATCTAGCCGTCACTGTTCTCTGCAACCTCCTTTGCGCCATTCCCCTCCGTCTTCTCTTTGTCGGATGTTGTCTTCCTACGCAACACAGCAACTCCCTCGACGTGCCCCGTCTGCGGAAAGAAATCAAACCCTCTCAGACTCTCAAGCTCATAACAGCCTTCTCCTGACCCAAACCCGCCATCAACACCCTTCATGCCTCCAACCAGCACACCGATATCTCGCGCTTGTGTATGCACGTTGCAGCTCACGTACACAACCCTCGCAGGGCCATATTGGACAAGTTGACGCAAAAAGGATTCATCGCACCCCTTCCGTGGGGGATCGAGCATGACGACTGTCTCATCTGCAGGTGAAGTAATCGAGGCAAAGAGTTTACTTGCATCTGCGGCGATGAAACGCGCTTGTTCGGTGCTCAATCCATTGAGCTCTGCGTTCTCAGTTGCAGATTTGATACTGGAACTGCTTACATCTATTCCTAGCGAGGATTTAAAGAGGCTCGAAAGGGTAATGGTGAATAATCCTGAGCCAGAATACGCATCAATTAGATAGCTAATCTTGTGTCCAGGCTCCTTTGGCAAGATGTGCTCGCGAATGTACTGCGTAAAGGGAGGCAGAATAGAGTTGTTGTTCTGAAAGAATGAGCCTGCAGGGTTGACGAACTGGAAGTCGTCGATGTACTCGGTGGTACGCGCGTTGGGATCTGTGACGCATGTTTTGCGGTGAATGTGTGGGCCTCGGTCTTCATCCACAGCATCTGGGTCTTCCTTCTCAACAGTGGGGTCATACTTGTCCTTGGGTATGCGTTGAGTGTCCTCCCGGAGGAGAATGGTTGCGCCTTTGTGGTAGGACGAGAGCGTGTCTACAACGCGCTTGCGCTCGCGCTTGTTGCCAGCACGCACGGCAGCGGTGCCGATCGGGCAGTCTTCGATATCCATAGTCATGCGGGTTCCTTTTTTCATGAATCCGATATTAGGGACCTCCTTGAAGGTGCGCTTTATGCCATTGCGGCCATCGCTGCGCCGCGAGTCTGGTGGGCCATCAAAGTGAGGTGTGAGCTTTGTGCGGTATCCGTATTGTAGTGGTGAGCCGATGGTATCACCGATTGCTGGGATGAGCTCAGGCGCGAGGTTAGAGAAGTTCTTGTATGCGCGCTCGACAATGGATTTCTTATGCTGAAGTTGATAGTCGTAGGGCAGCATTTGGAACTGGCATCCGGAACATTGCGAGAAGTAGGGGCATTTGACGAGAGAATCGTCACGGTGTGGAGAGGGCTTGCTAACTTTGACAAAATCTGCCATGGAGTACTTTTCCTTCTCGAAATGCTTGAAGATCTTGGCTGTGACGGTATCACCAGGTGCAGTGAACGGCACAGTGTATACTTGATCAGAATCAGAACCCTCCTGAAATCCAAGGCCATCTCCAGTCGATGAGAGCTCCTTGATGGTAACTTCGATTTCGCTGAACTTTTCTGGAAGTTTCGTGGAGACATCTTTCCCATCTCTTTCCAAGTTGAACTTCTTAATGAGAGCAGTCACGTCTTCCAACAACACTTCTTCCGTGTTTCCGTTTGTCTTCAAGATCTGACTGCCCACAGCATGGCCATTCTTCATCCTCTTATTCTTGAACCTGTAGCTTCCCCGTGACTCTTCCTCGCTCCTCAGTGGAGTCTCAAACTGCCTCTTTGCGCCATTACTCTCGATCGGCGCCACATTGTCAGCTGATGAAGCCATGTTGTATCGTGCAATCTGAAGCCTCTGGCTTGTCCAAAGCGTCCGTAGCGGTCGTGTCAAAGCCCTGGTGAACATGCAGACTCTCCCACGGGTCAAACAAAAAAGTTCATGTTAGTCACTCAGAAGGGAAAGGCGGCGATTGGCTAGCGTTAAGGATGCATGGTTATGTCAGCCATTTTTCGCATTGGAGGTTCGAACTTCACCAACGAGAGGAGGCATTGCAAGACGCGCAGATCTCGCCTTTCACCCCTTGCATCTGCCCAATTGGTCTTGACTGGGACGGTCAATAATACGATGAGTGTCTGCCGGCCTGTGCGATGCCTCTTCGCCAAAGCGTCGACGACAGCACTCCCCAAGCCGACACCGCAGCGCTCTTTCCACTCATCGGCGGCCCGGGCAGCTCGCAAGCGACGGCCACACTATCCCTCAATTAAAGCAGAAGATCTGAAGCAATTGAACGAGTTTGCCGAGGCCGAGTACCCCAAGTACGATACGTCAGAGACGAGTTTGTTGGAAAAGCAGTATACGCCATCGCAGATTGCCGCTATCAAGGCCGCCGAGTCTGCCATTGATGCCCGTGACCTTGTCACTCAGGGCTCGCAACGAACAGATCCATGGCGGTTGCCATACGATGATAATCTAGCGGAGGTAGATCCCGTGACGGATCACGCAGAGAAGCTGAGCGGACAGGACATTCCCGGCAAATTGTCATTCCGCGAGGCCAATGAAGTCGAGCGTGATGCAAACATCGCACGCATTGCTACAGAGCAGCTCGCCAAGATGTATCCCAACGGCATCCCAGAGGGTCAGCTTGACCCTGTGGAACAGCAGAAGCTCCAAGATGCCATGGAGGCCGCCCTCACACAGGCTACCCTCGACCCACGTTCGACATACACAGGCAAGAACCAAGCCGCTATTGATACCCTCGCCGACCCCCGCCATTCCATCATCGCCCCTGACCTGCCACGCCTCGAGAACCGCATGGCCCGCCAGACCCGCCGCATCTCGGCTGAGGAAGAGGAAGACCCGCGCCAGAAGCGTCTGCTGCAGTACATGGGCTGGGACAAGCAGCAGCTGAAGAAGATTAGAACCAAGACTCTTGTTGCCCACAGTGTCACAAATCAGACGCGCATGGGCAAGATCAGGAGCATGTACTACCTGACCATCGCAGGTAACCAGGACGGTTTGCTTGGTGTGGGCGAGGGCAAGAGTGTGGAACCAGAAGAAGGAAGGACGCAGAGTATCATGTCTGCGATTCGCAACATGAAGCCAGTGCCGCGGTACGAGAACAGGACGACGTTTGGAGATCTGGAGAAGAAGGTGGGCGCGACAAAGGTGCAACTCTTTGCTCGACCGCCAGGTATGCACACTCTTATAACAACTGCAGTATCGCGCAGCGACTAATACTTGATAGGTTTCGGTCTCCGCACTCAACACCTCATCTTCGAACTTGCTCGCGCTGCTGGCCTACAGGATCTCGCGGCCAAGACACCGCGCTCACGGAACAAGATGAATGTCATCAAGGCAACATGGGAAGCACTCACAGAGCAGAGATTACCAGACGAGATCGCGCGCGCTAGGGGGAAGAAGCTGGTTGATGTGCGGAAGGTTTACTACGGTGGCAGTGTACATTAAGCATTGAGTGTGTATGATAGAGAGAACTGGGCAAGACTATTGCGAGCGAATACTGTATCATGTGGCTGTTCATTGCATGGGGAAAAGCCGTATAGCATTGTGAGAATTTGTATTATACATCACTTTCGACTCGGGGTATCATATCGTTCCAGAAGCCTCCTGCGTCCTCTTTTCTCTTCTCTCCTCTCACTCGAAGGAACCCATTTCTCAACGAAACGGTTCATTGCCCCCATCCGTCTCCATCACTCTCTTCTTGTCCTTCGCCCGGCTCCTGCTGTCCATTATCCTGAATCTGCTGGTTCAACACAATACTATACACGCTTGCCTTTAACAACGTGAAAACCAAACTCGTTTTTCTCTCCAACCCCCTCAACCCATCCAGTATCGCAGCGCTGGGCTTGTCGCTCAGCTCGCTCAACAGCGCGCTCATCTGCATCCGCCATCAGTATTACACATATCGACCACATGTCTATAAGGAAGAGGGAAGCTGCATACATCGTTCAGGTTCCCAAGCAACCGCGCATACTCATCTAATACTTCTTGTTCCAATGGGGTCAGGCTCTCTTCGTCTTCAAGATCGCCACGGTGCGATGTTGTGGAGGCGTTCAGGTCATGCGCTTCTGCCATGTTCGTTGTCTCCTTGCGTGCCCTTGCTTGTCCTTGATTGCAGCAGCACTCGTGGTATTGTTCGTTGTGTTTTGCCTCGTGCAGTGAAGTGGGAACAAAAGTTGTGAGATGGCTCTGGAGTTGCCGGTCGTACCTAGTGCTTGACGACTGCAGACAGTATCAAAGCTTCTTCTCTTTTATTTTGGGATATCTGGCGAGGTTGAGAGCGGTATAGTTCTGTGCGAGGTTGCTATAGACTGCTGTGTCGTTACGAATACACAAGCCGTCACGGCCAGCGCGGGGAAGACGCGACCTCCGATTGCTCATGCACATAATTCTTGGCAACATCTGCAACAACCACAATTTCAGTCAATCCACGACCACAGATGGTTCATATATCTGCTATTGCTGTCTTTCGTGCACGATAGTTCACCCCCTTCACTCCTACTGGCTCTCATGTTTCCTCCTTCTGGACCTTTTAAAAAATCTCGACAAATAATGAACGCTCCTAATGATATTCAACGCCCAAGAATTTTACAAGATGCTCGATGACTCTTGTCCGCATAGAGTCCTAGGTCAATGCTCCCACAAACGCCGTTGCCGTGAGAAACCCAATGCCGATCAGCCGTAGTAAATGAGTGGAGCTGAGAGTAGCGCATCAAAACGCCTCCCATATCGATATCTATCAAGTAAAATGCAAGTTCCTCTGTCTCGAAATGGCAGCCAAACAACGACTATGACTACCGTAACCCTGAATTCTGTTGTGCGAGGTGGTCGTGGTCAGTTGATCCATGGTGGTCGTCGCCGTCGTGGTGTAGGGTGACGCTGTTGAATTCCTCAAATGGATCTGCGATCTCGCCCATGGGAGTTGCAAGGCCAGAATCCAACGGCACGCCCTTCACCTTCGACGCTCCAATGTCTACGCTCTGGCTCTCCTTGACATTCCTGAAGTTTGGCGTCTCGATTCCATGGCCCTGGTGAGGAATGATAGGGGGTTTCGAGTGGCGCAGCAGCGCCCATTGCGTGGTGCGGAAAAAAGGAGCAGTCTTGATATCGGAAGCACCAGCGCGGGATCCCAGTCGTCGAGTCTCGTCCTTGATCAATAGCTTGCGAATAAGTGACTTACAAAGGCTGCGTGTCGTTAGTATTTCATGAGAGTCATGCACGACGAAGTACCTACTTGGAGACCGGTGGCGCGCCAGAGCCTTCGGGAAAGGGCACCTCATCCCTCAAAATGTTGGCGAAAGTTGCATTCCGGTTCTTGCCCTTGAAAGGCGTTGTTCCGTAAAGCATCTCGTAGATGAGGATACCAAGTGTCCACCAGTCAACAGCACTGGTGTGTCCGCAGCCCTTTATCACTTCAGGAGCAATGTACTCCTCAGTGCCGACAAACGAATTTGTACGGAAGTTGTTAATACACGACTTCGTATCTATCGTTGGCAGGTTGCTAGATGAAGTGCCATTGCGGCCGCTGAGAATCATCGTTGGGCGACCCCCAGGTTCCGACTGTTTCGACAAGTCAAAGTCTGACAACATGATATGGCCAGACTGGTGGAGTAGAATATCTAAGCCCGTTAGCATAAACAATGATGTGAGGCCGGGTGAACGTACTCTCCGGCTTCAGGTCGCGATAGATGAAGCCCATCAGGTGCAAGTATTCCAGAGCAGCCGTAACTTCAGCGGCATAGAAGCGCGCCGCATCCTCGTCCACGCACTTGTTTGGTCGAGTCTGGAGCGCTCTGAAGAACTCACCGCCACTACAGTACTCCATGCAAAGGTAGAGGTGATCTTCTGACTGGAACGAGTGGTACAGAGTAACAATAAAGGGGTGGTTGCTGGTGGCCAGAATTTCCTGCTCGGCAAGGGCACGTTTGATCTTGTTACGCTTAATCATCTCCTTCTTGCTCAACACTGGATCCTGTTAGCATGACCCAGCAGAATCAATGTGTGATATTTACCCTTCATGGCATATAATCTGCTCGACTTCTTCTCCCGCACTAAGTACACCTTGCCAACATCCCCCTTACCAATCAGCTTGATCTTGTCGAAGCTGCCCGGTCCAACTTCCACGTTGCGGACCTTAATCGAGTTGGAGCTATATGTTCTCCGGAAAGCTACCGACTGGCGAATCTGGCCAGGTGTGGGTATGCCCTTGGACGTATCTACGGGCGAAAGATGGTCCGCATCCTGTTGGATTGTCTCCACCATGCTGAGTGTCGACGAGTTAGGGTGCAGCAGAACAGGCTGTTTGGCGAGCTCTGCGGTCTGCGGCCTTTCAGCAGACTTGCCTGAAGAGAAGAGGCCTTGTGCATTGGGGGCGGAAGCTACCCTTCGCAGTTTCCTCGCCAGCTCCTCCTTTCCAGCAGCCGTGGCCTGGTCATTGGCTCCACTGACAGCTTCTACTTTGGTCGTTGGTATGCTTGGTGTGTCAGGTGGGGTGGACGGTACGCTACCTTCATTGTGATGACGGAGAGCGGGGGGACCTTGGTGTTGAAAGTAGGGGTTGGCGTGTGCGGTTGGTGACACAGCATCGTCCAACGGGTTGCCCTCACTCGTGACGGTGGTCGAGCGATTGCGGGAGATGTGTGGCAGAAAGCGGGAATGGCGCGAGCCAGTCTTCTCACCCTTGGGTGTATGCGTGCCATTGCCCTCATCTGAGTGCTTACGCGTTTCAGTGCTGCTGTTGATGCGGAAGAAATTCTTGATGCGCTGCGAGACTTGGCCATCTTTGCCATTGACTGACTTGTTGGTGGATAACGGGTTTCCGGAAAAGGTGCGCTTCTCCGTCATGGTGGTGTTGGTGGACGGATGCGAGGAGCTGAAGAGCTGCGTCATAGCCGGTGGTAGAGGTACGTGGTGCTGCTGCAATCAAGAAGTGCAGCGTCACAGACCCGTGGTTGAGGGAAGGTACGGATGCAGAGGTCGGCGTATGTGTCGTGAGTGGGTCAGTGGGCCATGGCCAACCTGGGTGATGTCGATATCAGGGTTCGCCGGGCGTATGTGGCTGGAGCGCAGCGTTATTGCTGTTGGCTCGAAAGAATGTCGCTCACGGGGCGGCGTGTATGTTGGCGGGAGGAATGCGGACGAGATGGGAGTGCAGCGGTTGGACCTGTCCTTCACTGATAGACGGAGGGTATGAGTGGAGTAAAGTAGTCCTAGTTACAAGGTGCTAGGTGCTAGGTGCTAGGTGCTGGGTGGATGGGCAGGAGGGCAGCCAGAGCCGTGACCGTACCAAAAGTGCAGCGGCGAATGATGGACAAGGAAGTGGGGCCTCTAGAACCCTTGTCAACGATGCTAGGGAAGCGGCGTGTGAAGCTGCACCGGTCGAATAGCAAAGAACAAGCTTGGAATGAGTAGGTGTCGATCCAGTCTGGCAATTGAATAGCTGTTATACTTTTGTCCATGTCGCCCTGTATTTCCAAGCATCATGCGAGCACCATGACGCTGCTTAATGGCTAGTGCATTGTTGCGCCACGAGAAACAAATGTCACTCCGATGCAACACTTATCCGCCATCCGCGCCCATTGCGCCTCGCCAAGCCGCTTTCAACCCATCTCCCCCATGATGACACCAATCTGGATTTATCAGCACAATAGCAGTCGAGTGTCATTGTGCACACCCAGGCTATGCTCATGTCTTGCTCGTGTTGTGTTATTGAATGCTTCCTCTGGCCTTGTGTTCATTTTGTGTCTCATCGTTCACTTGTTACATATAGTGTTCAGTGGCGCTAGTGAGCGAGCGTATCTGCCATCTCATCCGTGGATGGCTCTTCGATGCCAGTCCTATTCAAGAACCCTGCCCTTTGGGGAACGGTATCCACCTCGGAACTTCCCAGTCAAGCTCCGGCTTAGTTATGAACGTGCTCGCGCCGTTATTACAAACCATCCTCACGACTTCATGGAACAGCGTCATACCAACATTGTTTTATTATTATGCTATGCAAAAGGTTGAGTATACCAGCCATATAATCATACAATCCTCAGAAAACTTAACGAGGCGTCGAAAGAACAGGAGGAGGCCGAAGTCTGACTGCAAAGAGACGACTTGAGCTGGTTCCAATTACCTACAACAACCAATACCAATACTCGCATAGTGCGCGACTTTCGAACAACGATGTAAACCTTGTATGTGCAACTTGGAATATCTTGCTGAACACCGTAGGAAAGATGATCGAATGATAAAGCCAATAAACAGAAATTTGGCTGCATGCCAGTGAAGCGAGGTAAACGAGGAGGTGTCGAAACTGGTGCAAAATAGAAGAAATATCGATATTTAAGGTAAACATCGAGAACCTGTCGGGATCGTCGTTTCGAGAGGTCAGTTGCTCAGTGCCGAGCGCCGTTTTTGCGACTCTCTTCCTCGCGATATCCCTCGATCTCGGCCCTCTCAGTTTGCTTAATGTACTCGAAGCGCTCCCTCCACTTCTTTGAGCGTTTAACCTTCTCTTCCGAAGACATGATGCGAGGGTCATCCTTCTTTGAGCGTCTGAACCTATTCGTAACTTGTTCGAGCTTTGCCTTAGCAGGCGAGTGTTCTCCAGACTTCTTGGGTGAACTTGGTCCATTAGCGGGTGAGGATGCAGCTGTGTCCTGTGTAGATCCGGTGAGCTTTGATGGCGAAGAAGCCATCTTCTGCTTGCCTTTGCCCCCAGATGGCTTGAAGCAGGATGCGCCCATCTCTTCGGCATCGATGGAAGTCGGGGCAGCCGTGGACATGGCAGGACGACTCACAGGCGAACGTCGGTCATCGAATTTGGATTCCATGACCAAGTCAGCAAGATCATCCATAGCACCATCTAGGCCTGACACGCGGTGGTTAGCGAAAGGCCGAGATGCAGGCATGTTGTTTCCACCATAACCACCGGGACCGATTTCCTTGTGAACAGGGTAGAAACGCTGCATCGTCTGAGGAGTCGTGTTTGTACGGCTGGCGAGCTGATTTCCGGAGAACTGACGGCCGAAGCCCATGTTCGCCACTTGCGAGTCCAAACGGGGTGCAATACCTTTCTCTAATGTTTTGTTCGCCTCATTCTCAGGACTCGGATACGGCGAGATATGTCTGTAACCATTGGACAGTCTTTCGGGGAACAAACCGGCAGGATTCGGGTACTTCGCGCTCAGATCATTGAGCTGGCGCGAATCTTGGGTGAAGTCATTGCCTTGTGGGAAGGATGCTGGGGCATTTCGAATGGTGCCCTGTGGACTGTAGGCAGAGTCTCGACGGGAGGCTATAGTTCCATTACCCTGACTCGTACGCACATTCTCCTGGCTGCCCACTGGAGCCTCGTTGCGGTTGAACGTCATGCTAATAGCGGAATCGTGAGGTGTAGAGCTAGCAACGAGACCATGTAGCGATGGTGTACGGGAACCGGTTGCTTGTGGATGTGAGTCGCGAGCAGATGTACTGCTGCGCCGGTTGTTCAACGAATCCGCCAGGAAAGTCAAAAGACCCTGAATGTACCCTTGCAGCACTTCGGTGCTGTCAGGCATTCCGACATGATCATATCCGGCTTGAAAGCCCTCCTGGTAGGTGGAAGGTATGTGTGCTACGGCTTTGGGCATAGAGAAGGGCCATATTTCCTCCGTTGCTGTCCGTTGCTGAGATTGGCTCCGAGTAAGCATGGTGTTGCTGGAGGTGGTGTGTAGGCTGTTACACACTTGTAGAGCTCGACCCTCTGTAGTGGTAGGAACTTGACTAGAAACCTCTTGTTTGGGAGCTGTAATGGAAGGTGGCTTTCCGAATGCCTCTGGCCACGACCCGATCTTTGGTGCGGGTTCATTGTTCCTCGATCGGCCTGTATTGTCCTCGTTCCAGGGACTGGCGGGCCAGCTCTTTTCTGGGGTAGCCGGAACAGCCGCGTTCTCGTCACGGTTTGGCTGGGTTGCACTGGCCGTAGGAGCTACGCGAGTGGATGAATGTTCGTGAGTGTTCGTGGGGAAGAAGTCAGTGGTGTCCACGCTTGACAGACTAGGCTTATGGGACAAGGTACGTTCTGGCTGTTTCTCCGACTCAGTACCTTGTTGCTGACGCCAGGGCGATCGCTTATTTGGTGAAGGAGTAGGAGGAACAGTTCCCTTGGCAGAGCCATTTTTTGGTTCATACGTTGGACTCTTCGGATCGAGAGCGGACGAGGCTTGCTTTCTGGACTCCTCGTGAGGTGGTTTGATCTCGATAGCACGTGAGCGTCGGTTCATGGAACCAGGAGAGTGAGGATGCATGTTCACAGGAGGTGGAACGAATGGCGCCGGTTCCACGGTTGGGAAGCTTGGGAAGGTACCGAAAGGTGGTGGATACATCATCATCGGTGCGTACGGGTTTGTCGTAGGGAAGCCGTACATGGACTGAGCCATCGGCTGCTGGTACGGAGGCATGAATGATGACAAAGAGGCCGATGCTGCCATGGCACCGACTGCGTCTGCAGAAGCATTCTGCTGAGTAACGGTCGCAGTTGCAGTCGCAGGATCGGACTCAAGGGCCGAGATTTGCTTGCGCAACGCATCGAGCTCGACAATCAGGTTCCTCTTCTTCTCAATCATACTTGTTCGCCAGGCTTCAGTCTGATGGCCTGACTGTAGCACCTCAGTCTGCTCGACAGTGCGAAGCTCTTGCTTCTTTACGGCCTGCTGGGCCTTCAGTGTTGGCAGGTCTAGTCCGGCAAACGGTGTCTGAGAGCTGGCACGCGGTGGGCCGAACGATAGTCCCGGGGGAGCACCCTGCTGCGTTGACAGTGCAGCGACGTCTGCGGGCTGTTTGGCAATTGTCTCATTGGCCACGGGAGCTGCTGCAGGCATAGTAGAACTACTGTTGACGGCAGGAAGCGCGAACATACGATCACCGACAACAACGATAGGCTGACCACCAACGACCTCAATACGAGCCGTTGCGTTTGAAGGTGGTTGCGATTGTGCTGCCATGAAGTTCCCGGGTGTAGCGCGCAGAGCCTGAGGGTTGTAGATGTTGAAACTGGGTCGAGTACCCAATGGTGGGAGATCTCCAGGAACGATGCGACCTCCTGCTGTCACTCGTAAACCAGGAGGGCTACCGTGTTCCTTGAGGAGCCTCTCGGCTTTGCCACGCTTGACCGAAGGAGAAGGAGAAGGTCGCTTGTAAGTGGTTGTAGGGGCAATCGCCGGAACAACCTCTGGCGTGACCTCGCGAGGTGCCTCGGGTGCAGACGTGCTTGGCACAAATGGTCGCAAGCTTCTGTTAGATCTGCGACCGATCAATTGCGCAGACGCAGAAGGACGTAGGACGTGTTCTGGTAGATGGCTTAGCGTTGATACAACGTCAAGCACGAAATAATTGGGAGAAAAATGTGTTCAACAGTGAGGAGTAGAAGTTTTGTTGTAAGCGAGATAGATCGCCAGGGGGGCGGTGTGCGGAAGCAGAGGTGTAGGCCGGTGAGGTGAACAGTGAAGGGTGAAAGGTAAGTCCATGCTTACCTTTGATGACGTCCTCATCAGCAAACTTGTCCAGCGACACAGCTGATTCCGATACCGAGTCGCGTAGAGCGAGAAGCTCCTCCACCTTGTATGCAGGGGCCATGACGGACGAATTGTCACCCTATGTTAGTGTATCGTGGGTTGGTACGTTGGTAACCGTGTCAGGTTTGGCTGTCTACGAAGCAGTCGATGTCGGTTCAGACGAGCAAGATGTGAAATGGTGTGATGCGAATATCCTAAAGTGCTTATCAGTGACAACTCACCTCTTGGAAAGTTTCAGTGAGACTAGAGAATGGACGGAGAACGATGATGATGATGATGATGACAACATACCTCAAAGCTGATCTAAGGGAGGGGGGTGCAAAGCGAACAACGAGTGGCAGCTATCCAAAAAGCCGAAGAACAGCAATGCGAAAGAAGACGGACAAGAAGATGGAAGACGAATGAGTGTGTTGAGATGGAGGAGGGAAGAAGCAGAATGCTCGAGGTTATGACCTGCATCCTGATGCACCTCCCTCGAATGTTACGCAGTGAACGTGCTGTACAGGAAAGGGCAGTCGAGACGGAACAGCCAGAAGAAGGACAGATGGTGGAGATCGAGCAAGTGGGGATGTGAGCGGGCGCAACTGCTTCAGACATAGTCAAGGAATGCGAAATAAGAAGGCACACCATGTGCTCAGCCTCACGGTGGCTCTCAACCTCATCTTGCTCGCTGGGCCCCTTAAGAGACGTGATAGCATAGCCAGAAACTTAAGAAGATCCGAAAAAAAATGAGAAACAAGATTGAACTCATCTACGCTTTCTATGCATCTTCATAAATCAGATACGTATTGAGAGATTGTGCTCCCTTTGTGGACACCTTCGCTATGCAGAATAAAAACAGGTGTGTCAACACTGAAGAAGTATTACAAGAGATAATTTTGAAGCGTGAATCTCGGATCAGATGCATAACGAAGGTTCATCTCCTACGGTTGGTGCGCGTAGTTGGCGCAGGCTCGAATGCGTCGTCGTCGTCAGAGATCTCATCATCGCTCTACAATATTAATTAGTCTCGGACATTGTGGCTTATTCAGTATTGTTACTCACAGGTTCAGCAGCTCTCTTCCTTCGCGATGCAGTGCTTCGTACAGGCTGACTACGTTGTGTGGAAGGCTGGGAGAAGTCCAACGTTGTCTGTTTGCTCGCCGCTGGCGCTCTCGTCCGAGCAGGCGCTGATGTCTTCTTGACCGGCGACTTCGCCCGTGCTGGTACCTTTGCTGCCGGTGCAGTCTTCTTTGCAGGTGCCTTCTTTGTTGGCTTCACAAATAGATCTTCTGCACTCTCTTCGTCATCCTCGCTGATCATGATTGCGTCCCCATCCTCATCCTCTTCTTCTTCCTCCGCAATTTTCCTTTTCCCACGCGTGCCCTTGGCAGCTGAGGCTGTCTTTCTTATCGTTGCTGTTCGACGGGTGGCTTCGGTAGCCTTTGTGCGACCGCGTGCAGCAGGCTTTCGTGTTGGTATGGAACCCAGATCGTCGTCGTTGTTCTCAGTCTCATTATTTGAACGGATGAGAGCTCCAGGCTGGTCATTCCATGGCCCGTCCTCTTCACTATCCCATGTGACTGGTTTCGGTTTAGCCTTTGATTTGGACGTTTTT
>Ga0115848_100157_pt1 | contig 21576 bp, 21 predicted proteins | sample InSIn3gowninarea_FD_83862 | JGI IMG/M metagenome (GOLD analysis project Ga0115848, IMG submission 83862) | reverse complement strand
GGGATGAATCCGCGTTCTACCAGGCGGAGACGCTGAATTTGACGAGGGAGAATCAGATGCTCAAGGTTAGGGTTAGGGAGTTGGGTTAGTGGATTTCTGTTCTTTTGCTTTATATCCCTTTATATAACCCTCTTGCTTTATTTCTGACCTGCCTTATTCTTTGCTTTTTTTGGAAGGGGGGAAGAGGGGATGGTAGAGAGAAAGCCCATGCTAACCCTGTTACAGAACGCCAACTATCCGAGTCCCAGTCCCAGGGCGCGGGCCCGGCGCAGACCTCGCATTCACCAGGACGGGCGTCGAATCTGCAGGGGAGTTTGGGCGCGGAGACGAGATAGAGGGGTTGGGTGGGGTGGGAGTGGTGATACGTTTAGTGGTGGTACGTTTAGTGGCATGGATAGGTGTTGTTGGTGTGTGCATTTCGTTGGGATTCTTTTGGGGTGCGGTTTATTTTTTTTTGGTTTGTTTTGGTTTGGTTTGGCGAGGCGCTGGTGGGATTTGGTGTTGGTATGAGTATCCATGGCTGGGAATGGAACGGGTGTTTTGGTTTCGGGTTAAAGTATACAAGTACTTGGCTGCTATTCCTTGCACGTAAATATACGTGTTCCTTCAATCACATTGCTCACACGCACATCCAAACCACCCAATTACCATCAAAGAAGAACCCTATAGTCAATTCGCACAGGGATATCAGTCTATCCTCCCCTGCCCCACCCCCACTCGCTATACACTATAAGAAAACCAATGCACCCAGTACACGCCCCCAATTAACCCTTCCCACGCCCAGAACGCCCCCGAATGCTAGACCGACCCTTACGAAAAGACCTGCCACCCCTCCCCCTGCGACCACGCGAACTCTACTCGTCGTCGTCGGCCTCCTCCACCGTAGCAGCGCGACGCTGCGACACGGCGCCCGTCGGGGGCGCAGCTTCTGAGCCGGTGGGCTGCGGCGCTGGGTCGACGGGTGCGGATGGGGGGGCAGGAGCGGGGGCGGGGGCTGGTTCTGCGGGAACGGCAGCTTCGGGCTGGGGTGTTGCGGTGCCGGAGATGGCTTTTTTGGATTTTGAGGGTTTGCCGTTGAGGGGGGCGCCGGCGGCGCGGGCGGCAAATTTGGCGGCTTTCTTTTCCTTTTTGGCGCGTTTTTTGTTGCGGATGTCTTCGGGGGTCTGGGGTGGGGGTTAGGGGGGTTGGAAAGAAGGGGAGGGGAAAGGGTTGGGAGGGGGAAGTGAAGGGAGAGATGAAGATGAAGAGAAAATAATTCTTACCTCTTGCCATGCCCAGACGGGACGGAACGAGTCAAAGAAGCCCACGTCCTCGAACAGATTGGGATACAGCCATAGACCTGGCGCATGTGTGAACATGGTGATGACGAAGAGGATCAACCGCACAATAGCCATCGCGAAGAACAGTCCGATCAAGCCCAACATGCCCATACTAAGGTACCACACGCCTAGCCTGAGCTTCATGGGCCACAGCGGGAAGAGCACCACAGCGAGGATACCCACGAGCGCACCCACAGCATACAACTTCTGCTTCCACTGCGAACCTTCATACAGCCAGATGTAGTAGCATTCGTCGGTAGCCTCCTGGTGCTGCTCGATGCGGACGGTCCAGAGACCCTTCACGCGCTTGGGCTTGGCATGGTTATGGCCTTCGTGTGCATGGTCGGGGTCGACCTTTGAGACGCGCAGAGCGAGCAGAGACAGAGGAAGCTTCTTGAATGCGTTTTCGGCAGTGACGCGGTCGTTCACTTTGGGGAGGATCGGGTTCTTGGCGCAGGCTTTCTCGTAGGCGGGGGACATGAGGACGCGGATTGCGCGCTTGACTGTGCAATTGTCAGTTTAGGAGGATTTCACGGCAATTACGTATTTTCTCGTCGCGCCATACCTCGAAACATGTCCTTGCGCTTCTCGTCGTGAATCACAGTACGCGGCTTGAGCTCCTGTCCCTTCAACCAGTTGGCAAGTGCAATCGCGTCTGGCTGCGGTGGTCCTGGCTGGATCGGTTGCTGCTGCTGTTGCTGCTGTGCCATTTGTTGCTGGCGCATTTGCGCCTGGTGCTGTGCCATGGCCTGCTGTCGCATTTGGTTGATGTATTCGGGGACGGTCATGCCGGCCTTCTCTGCCTCGGCGGCGATTTGGCGTTGAATCTGCTGGATCTGCTCAGGAGTGGGTTGCTGGCCGGGTCCTGGCATGCCTGGAGGTGGACCCTGGGGCATTCCTTGAGGGGGACCTTGAGGGGCACCTTGAGGAGGACCTTGAGGCGGCCCTTGGGGCTGCGGTGGTGCTTCTGCGCTCATGATGCAGACTTGTGAATAGAAGTTGAGGCCGTGGGCAGAGACAGAACGCTGTGCGTGAAGGAATGTGGGCGGCGGTCGCAGTCAAGCCTACTGTTCTGTGCAGAAAGTGTGGGAAAGTGGTCACAACTGTAGTTCGGAAACATGCCAGATCGCCCAACTGCCCGCGCGCGGGCGGAATTACGTCGGGCAGCGTGGCCAAGCTTCCCTTAGTCAGCGAGCGGGCAGTAGAAAAACTTCCGCTTCGCGATTCTTCCACCCACTCACCCAAATGTCAACACACGACAACTCACCCACATCGCCGCAGGTTCAGGTCTTGCTCGCGCACTGTCGCCTTCAAACGATATGCCTTTGCGCATGAACACTATGGAAGTTGATTGATCGATCGATGCAGCGCTCTCCACAGCCCGTTGGTTTGGGTGCACACGAGAAATGATTCGACGTGGAGATGCTGTCGGCAATGATCGACAGTAACAACAACACACCTCTTACTTGGGGTTACTAGGGATTTGGAGATGGTGATCAAGGACCGCCTTCTGCGCTCGGTTTTGACGAGGCTTCGTTGGCAGGAGATTGCTCCTATTCAGCAGAAGGCATCCTCAGGCTTCACGATGGAGGCGTCCTCGAGCTAATGCTGTGTACCGGCGTACAAGGTGGCGTAGCAAACTTTCTCACGACCGACAGGTTGGTCCGCTGCCCATCAACTCGGCATTCGGCAATCTTAGAGCCAGAGATTTCACAGCACTCTTATATTGGAGCAGGTAGGTCATCTAAGGACTCGGGCACACGGGCAACGGCTGCGGGCCATTGCATCGACGCCTGGGCGCATGTGAAGGCGAGCGTGATGTAACTTCACCAACACTCTGGGTCTAACTCTTGTCTTCGGACATGACCATGGTTTGACCCTATTTTGGAGTGAAGGAGAGGAACGACCTTTTTACTCACCGCTGCATCGGCCTTTGGCAAGGATGCAGTGGTCCATCATCTTTGGTCTACATATTTACATATTCTGAAATCAATGCGTGAAGTGGTTGCTCTCGGTTTCAGGCGGGCATGTACAAGGCGACGCAGGCGATGGATGCCGCGACCTGAGACCGTGAGAGTGGCACGGATGAAACACGGCGACATATCGTTGCCAGTGTTGGCAGCAGATGGTAATTATGGTGCCCGATGGCTGCCAACCCCGATGTTTGTCAGGGCAGGTCAGCAGCGGGAAGAGGACATTGGGCTGCATGGGTCTGACCGATTTTAGAAGAGTTAATCTAGGCTAAACGGTTCGCGGCGAGGGTTGCTTGACGCTGCTTGTCAAGGACTGCGGGCGCCCCATATTTAGGGGAGCACAGCAATTCCTTGGTCCCCGTTGACGGTGGACTCGTGGAGTCGTGGGCAGCGCTAGCAGGACAGCACTGGGCAGAGGCGGCTCTGGTGCATTGCAGAAGTCTGGCAAGCTTTCGGTCGGTGGGAAGGCGGCGTTCCAAGACCGCGCTGATCCCGACCGTTAGTGGTGGCCTCGCGGTGTGGTCAGCGAGAGAGCTGCAAGAGCTGCAAGCCACTCGCCTCTGTGTGGCCCATCTGACTGGGCCTGCTGCAGTGCTCTGCAGTGCCAGTGTGCCAGACGCCCGCGACCGCGCAGCCTTCTGGAGCCCGGCTGGCGAGCGTTGCGTGGCGCGGTCGCTTTTGCCAGCACCAGCACCAGCACCAGCTGAGCAGCGAGAGCATCCACCCAGAAGAGGGTGTAGGGCAGACTGGCAGACGGACGGGATACGGCATCGACTCGACCTGGATCCCAGGTTCTCACCATCGATGATAGGGCGGAGGGCCCGGCGTTGGCGTCAAGGATGCATGCACGCCACACGCTCGAACCCATCCAGAGCGGTTCATAGCGCCTGCCAACGCCCACTGGATCTCCCGCCCTCATCTGCGCCTGTGCAGTGTGTGTACCCCGTCATCGTGCCAGCGGCCCACCGTGGCAAACATTTCATACATCGCCCTAGCCTCCCGCCCTCGCCCACGCCCACTTGACGGGCGACGAGTGCGCACGCCTGTTTCTTTTCCTGTCGACGCGACGACGTGTGGGAAGCGACCACATAGACACACCGCCCGCATACTACCACGACGACAGCCACCAGGTGCGACGGCTGCGCCTCTGTCCACATCTCGTACCCGCCGAGCCCGCCGTCGAGTGCCCGCAACGCTGCACTGCGTCTCCGACTACAGGCACGCCGAGCTAGTCGTGCCCTACCTACCTAAAAACCCCCCGAGGCACACCACCAAGTCCACGCTGGTGAGTGAGTGAAGTGTGCTGCAAACATACAGCCTGTTTGCACACCACCCACGTGGGGAGAGCGAGCTGCATTCCACCGATAACACGTTGGCTTCCGCCCTTGCTTTCCTCTTCCGCCCGTCCACCGCCTGCTCCACCGAGTGCTTCCATCGCTGACCGCTGCCCGCCGGCCAGGCCTCCCACATCCCTCCTCCTCCTCCTAGACTCGACCTCTCCCTCTTTATCTCCCTCTCTCGCCTATAGACGGTGCTGTTCCCGCGAGCAGAGCATACACATACACGTACACACCCATCCACCTTGCTACATTGCCCGGGCTTCTGCTGGTTTCCAGCCTGGAGCTCCCGGTGCCCTCAGCCTTGACCACGGCGCATAAGACATGACACGTGCGGGAGGCGGACGACAACTTCGCAAAGGCATAGGCACCCGCCGGTCTTGGTGAAAGCGTCCAGCAAGTAAACATCATCTTATCATCTTAACGGGGCCATTCTCTCCCTGTAGTGCTGATTGTTGCGTTGCGTTGCTCATTGGCAATCTTTGCTGACGCATTCGATCAACTCAAAGAAACCACACACATCTGTCGTGGCTGACTTCGACAGCCCGCACTAATTTCCCTGCCAGGCGCCTCCAGCGGCCTTGTCCAATATGACTATGGTTCGTCAGTATCCTCCGCCGCTGCCGCCGCCAATACAGTCACCTGTGGGCCCGTTCCAGCAACCCCTCGATTCTCCGAACAGCCAGCTTCTTCGGAATGCTCCAGGCTTCGACCAGCGGACAGTGGCCCCACAGCGACCCCAGCAGTACGCCCATCCATTGTCGCGTCATAACTCGTATCATTCACAAGGCTCGGATAGCGGAAGGAGCACGGCCAAGCCCCCGGAGCATATGCTGCGCCGTAAAACACCGAACGGCATTCTCGCAGCAGCTTACGATGGCACTTCGGTAGAAGAGACGGAGAAGCCGCACGCTACAAAACACATATTGCTACCCGTGACAGCCGAGTCAAACATTCCGTACGCTCTCAAACAGGACCTCCCTCTCAGAACCCCGGCCATCGATTCCGACTTCATCCAGAAGCAAGATGGGACCTCCGACTGGAGCCCAAGCCTGTACTTCCAGTCGGGGTCGGGCCGAGCCCTACCGCATGTTGACTCGATGCTTAACCAAATGCCTCCGTTACAGAATCATCAGCAGTACCAGATGTTCGGAAACCCGTTCGGAGGTGGTCCAGAGCAATTCATGCAGAGTCCGCTAGGCCCTACAGTGTCCAATGACCAGGGGCCCTTCGGACCATATTGGCACGATGGCACCTTCATTCCCTACCGCCCAGCAGCTATGCGGGACCCACGCTTTTACAACCACCATGTACCTAATTGGACCCATCCACAACATAACGCATTTATGAGCCATGCATACAACAATAACATGCCCAACATGCATATGCAGCCACATTCTTACCAAATCCAACAGCCACAAACACCCTTTGGCAATGTAGGCAGGCCAGCCCCTGACTATACCGCTTCATTCCAGCAACCCTACCACAATGCTGCATTAGACTACCAAGACCAGGCTGTACCGGTACCACCCAGTCACCGTCCACATCCCGATTACCTATTAGCTTCTGGTCAAACGACACCTGTCGCAGAGCAATTCAACACCCCTACTGCTGTCGATTTTGGACCACAGTCATTGAATGCACAAAGCCGGGAAAGGATCTTTGCTTGGGCACACACCGTCTATGTTGATCTGTTGAAGTATCTACAGTCAACGCGCAAAACTAATGCTCACAACCACAACGGCCAGCAACAGCCTGTACGACCGCATATCTATCCCAAACCTCCCAAACAGCCAGCTGCCAATTTCTCTAATCCTCCCAGTAATAGCAGCAGCACGCAGACATCCAATACGCCTCATACAGCGAGTTTCGATTTCCACTCGTCGCATAACAGTAGAGATGTTTTCCATAGACCGATGCACACCCGCTCATCGTCGGCCTGGTCTGTTAGTAGAATTGATCCCAGCGTTCATAGACAGTTATGGCATCCTTCACAACCACAACCTTTTGCAAATCCTCATTCAGTACATCCTCATATGCCAGGATTGGAGCCTTTACGGCCTCTACGGCGCATGTCTGGGTCCATTGCAGGGGTTCATCAGAGTCTACGCAATGACGTCCCCCCTAGTATGACCGCAGGTTCCGCATTAGAAGCCATCACACACCACTGCGAGGAGAGTAAATGGAATTGGATAGACGGTATTCTTCTTGGTGGATGCCTAGCTTATGCACTTGGGGATTACCAAAAGGCCCATGATTGGTATAAACATATCTTGACATTGGATAAGGAGTAAGTATAGAGCCCCAAGCGACCACTTTTGCTAACATCACCAGCCACGTCGAAGCAACCTCCAACCTTGCGGCAACTTTCCTTGCCCTTCACAAGAAACAGGATGCTGAGGTGCATTGGAGAAGAGCTGTGAAATTGCGGCCTAGTTACTTTGAAGCCGTTGAACACCTCCTAGGTCTGTTGTGCACTGATCACAGAAACAAAGAAGCTGTGCAGATCATTGAGGGTGTGGAATGTTCTTTAAGAGTTGTCAAAAAAGCAGACACGTTAAAGAACGTTGACGGTCAAAGTGAGAGTTCGACGTCCGTAAACGAATCTCCCAATCTATCGGAAGCCTCGGATAGGCCAGAATTTGAATACGACACGGAGAGCGAGACAGTTCCTCAGGGCGCGGATGAGATTCCAGGGTCTGACCAACCAGGTTTTGGGTCCAGTGGATACGCCATTCCTGGTAGCGATAATGGTCGCATCCTCGCTTTAGTGCATGCAAAGGGGAACATGCTCTACGCTCTCGGGGACAACGCCGGCGCGGCCAGAGCATTCGAAAATGCTGTCCTCATCGGTGCAGGGTTACAGATGCAAGGCATCAGCGGCCTCATCAAACACATCCTCTCTAACGTAGGTTATGATGGAACAGAGCGTTCTCCGGGCGGTCGTCATACTCCTCCGTCTAATGATCCGATCCTGCTTCATCCGGAGCCCGCCCTTAAAACCGCTCAGCTATGCTTCCCACCACATGGACAATTGCCTGGTCTGAGATACGTCTCTAGCGAAGTGATGGCGCGGAAAGCCGCCATCTCTACTACCAGTAATTCGCTTTTGTCGTTGGCCAAGATATTTCAAGACGGCATGGCAACCAATTCTCCCAAGGCTGCCGCTTTCCAGAGCAACTATGGGGTCAGGGAAATTCTTGCCCTATATTACCTGTCGCTTGCTCTTCAACCAAGTCCATCAACGGCGAACAACGTGGGCATTCTTCTTGCAAGCGTCCAGCAGTCCGCTCCCTCGAAGCATATCCCGGTTTCCAACATGCTTTACAGACCCCAGGTACCAGGCCTAGTCCCCGGCAGTGGTATAGCGCTCGCGCTCGCTTATTACCACTATGGGTTGCAACTTGACAACCGTCACGCCCATCTCTACACGAATCTTGGCAGCCTTCTCAAAGACATTGGTCAGCTGGAAGCGGCGATTCAAATGTACGAACAAGCAGTACAGTGCGATAAGAATTTTGATATTGCTCTTGCGAATCTGGCGAATGCAGTCAAAGACAAGGGTCGCATCAGCGATGCTATCGTATACTACAAACGAGCGGTGAAGGCCAGTCCAGATTTCGCGGAAGCAGTCTGTGGTCTCGCCAATGCATTGAATTCGGTTTGCGGATGGACTGGAAGAGGCGGCATTGCCGAGGATCAAGGTTCCCGTGATCGTTGGCACGTCAATGACGAGAATTTCCTCATGGACGGAGCTGGGCCACTTGCACGAAGCGGCGGCTGGATCCATAAAGTTGTCAGCTTGGTTCAAAAACAACTCACCGACGGTGAAGATTGGGGACGGGGCATCATGGACGAGCAGTGTATTGGAGAGATTCTTCAATCACTCTCGTTGAATGACAACACTCCTGAAAACCTTGCCGAAGAACAAAATCGGGTGCGGAGCGCGATCATCAAGTGGCAAGGTAAGAAGTGGGAAGGAGCCCGCTTGGTCCGTCTCGTGGAGCGCGTCATCCGAAGAACAACTTGGCAGTGGTATCAAGACAAATATCGCACCAGGAAAGAAAGGCCCCTGGTAGCCTACAGACGACCCCATCTTCCGGCAGCCTTGACGGTTCCTGCTGCCCCGACGGTACTTCCATTCCACACATTCACCTGTCCAATGTCGGCGGAGCAAATCCGTTTGATATCACAGCGCAACGGGCTCCGGATTTCGTGTTCGACCCTGAGAGCTCCCTGGCTACCTCCGACTGTATATGCTCCTCCTGCCCCACCATCGCCGTATCTAAAAGTTGGATATGTCTCTTCAGACTTTAACAACCACCCTCTGGCTCACTTGATGCAGTCCGTTTTTGGCTTACACAACAAGGCTAAGGTTAAGGCTTATTGCTATGCCACCACTGCCAGTGACAACACGGTGCACCGTCAGCAGATTGAAAGAGAGGCACCGGTCTTCTACGATGCCAGTACTTGGTCTGCAGAACGTCTGGTTTCTCAGATTGTCAAAGATGGCATTCACATCCTTGTCAACTTGAACGGATACACTCGCGGAGCAAGGAACGAGGTTTTCGCTGCCCGTCCAGCACCCATCCAGATGTCGTTCATGGGATTTGCGGGAACTCTCGGGGCCGAGTGGTGCGACTATCTGCTTGCTGATGACACAGCTGTCCCACCCAATACTCTTAGGAGTTGGCGCCGGAACATCGATCTCGAAGATGCTCTCATTGACGAAAACAGTGGAGGCGAAGACCGCGACTGGATTTATGCCGAGAACATCATATACTGCCGTGATACCTTCTTCTGCTGCGATCACCGACAAAGTGCGCCCGACGCCCAAGAAGAGCAGCTCAGCTGGGAGGATGAGCAGAAGCGACGCTGGGAAATGCGTAAATCGATATTCCCTCAGCTCCGCGACGATGCCATCATCCTCGGCAATTTCAACCAGCTGTACAAGGTACGTGAGACTCAATCTTAACCAAAACTCCTCTAACCGTCTCCCAGATCGAACCCACCACCTTCCGCACCTGGCTCCGCATCCTCCAAAGAGTCCCCAAAGCCATCCTCTGGCTCCTCCGCTTCCCCGACCTCGGCGAAACAAACCTCAAGCAAACAGCCGCCAAGTGGGCCGGCGCCGAAGTCGCCAACCGTGTCATCTTCACAGACGTCGCCCAGAAAAGCCAACACATCGCTCGCGCCCGCGTCTGCGACCTCTTCCTCGACACCCCCGAATGCAACGCCCACACCACCGCCGCCGACGTCCTCTGGTCCGGGACCCCGCTGCTTACCCTCCCCCGCTACGACTACAAAATGTGCTCCCGCATGGCGGCGTCGATTCTCAAGGGGGCGCTGCCGAAGAACGAAGAGGGTGTGCGCGCGGCGGGGGATCTCATCGCGGGGAGTGATGAGCAGTATGAGGATATGGCTGTTAGGTTGGCGCTGGATTGTAGGTATCGGGATGGGAGGGCGGAGGGGAGGTTGCCGCAGTTGAGGAAGATTTTGTATGAGGCGAGGTGGAGTAGTGGGTTGTTTGATACGAGGAGATGGGTGAGGGATTTGGAGGAGGCGTATGGGATTGCGTGGGGGAAGTGGGTGAGGGGGGAGGGGGGCGATATTTGGTTGAAGGGGAGGCCGAGACAGGGGCCGAGAAAGAAGGAGAGAGAGGGGGGGAAGGTGGTGGGGTTGGGGTGATTGGGGTGATTTAGGGGATTGGATAGGTATGGGGGGTTTGGAGCTTGTTTTGGTTATTTCTACTCGCTTGTTTGCTTTCTTTCTTTTTCTTTTCGCTTTTCTTTGGCTCGGATATCTATCTATCACATAGCGTCGTCATTGTCGTCATTGTCATTATTACATAGTTGGCAGGAGAGGAAGAAGAGGGCAGGAAGATGTATGTTTCGAGTCGCTTGGTTAGTTGGTTAGTTAGTTGAGCGGATACCCCCCTCTGATTCGATTGATTGATTGATTGATTGATTCGTGGAATTCGACTTGGCTTGACTGTGTGTCTTTTGGGCGAAATATCTATGTGATTATCTGACCTAAGCTGTTCTGATATGGCTTTCCACACTCCTAGCGCCTGACGTCAAGCGAACTGCGCTGTGGAAGGGCGGGGTTTGGCGGTGTGGTCTCGTCAAGGTAGGTAGTAAGCTGGCTTGTAGGGAGGGAGGGAGGGAAGGATGGGGGAGTGGAGGATGTGTGTGGTGGCGTGGATGGCAAGGGATGGATGGGAATTTTTGGGTGAGGTGGGTTGGAGATGGGATTGGGTGAGTGAGTGAATGAATACATAAATGAGTGCGTCCGTGATGCAATTGTGCGTTTTTTAAACCTTCCGGCTTGCATTGGTCGGAGGGAAAAGCGGTGAGTGATAACGTCAGTAGCCGATGATGTTGTTTTTAAAATTTACAGCGCTTGGGTTGAATGAATTAAAATAGAAAATAGGGTACATGGGCTCGGGGATTGGGTCATCTAAGGCTTTAATTAGCTGGGAGAGTGGAGTGTGATGTATGTGTGTGGCTGGACTCGCTGGGGTATCGTTGTGGGTGACAGGTATGTGTTTGTCTGATGGATAGGTTAGGTTTTGTGGGTCTTTTGGCTGGTGGAGGTGGACAGTTAAGTGTGGGTTTCTCCGTAAGTCCTTGCTCTGTTTACTATTGAGCTGGAATTACTATGGTTTGGTTAGATTTTTTACGGCGTTAGTGGGTTCATACTGGTGTTGGTGTGATCTGGTTGGGCGAATTAGGTCGTTGACTCAGCCATCAAATCAGATTATAGAGATGGCGGCCGATAGTTGATATACTAGTCGGGTGTGAATATTCATCGAAGGTTCTGATCTATTGAAGAAAAAGTTGCCACGATTTGTTGTCGTGTAGGGGTTCTTATGTATTCCATCCTCGTCACATGCCCGAGCACGTCTCCACGTTCATGGTTGTTGGGGACACATATTGTTGTGTGAGGTATCTAACGAGGAAACTTTCTAACGATATTTCTATGGTGATGCCTCCCTACGCTGTTGGGTATCAAATACAAGAACAATGCAGTAAACGAGTTAAGAGAGTGTTTTTGTTTGCAAGCACGAATTGCCCTTTTCCTTGCCGAGCTATCCAGCCCGCTTCCTATTTATAATGTGTCTCCCGGTCATGTACACTCCCAGCGGGCGCGGATGCCCCATCGAGTAGTCTAGTGTAAGAACCGACATTCGAAAACGAGTCGCTAGAATCTACCATCCCGTTTTCGAATCTGTCCGAGCGATGTCGCGTGAATATCGAATAGATAAGCGGTATGCCGGTGTAGAGAATGACAAGATCTGTTTCCAGTATCTGGAGAAACATTTGGCGCGGCAGGTAGCTGGAAGCGCTTTCATTACTGCTGGGATCGTTGTCAGCAGCTGGCCATGAAGATGGATGCATTGTGTACTCACTCTTGAAAGAAAACCAAGATCAACCTCCACAGTGCTACGCAAACGGTACTACAACTCGATTAGCCTGAACCGACAAGCTGAGCCAATTGTACATACCTTAGGCTGAAGAAGCACAACAAGTGCAGAGCAAGTCTCTTGGATAATCTGATCTTTGAATTGAATAACAGAGGCATGGGGAGGAAGAGGACTATGAAATTGCTGAGCATGGCCGCGGCGCAAGACGCTATAGTTGCAGCAAAATACGACATGACCATCCCCATAAACAGCGAATATAGCTCCAATATCGAAATCACGACGACCACCAAGGTCAATAAGGCCATGAAGACCATCGTTGTAATTCGGAATTTCTTGGACTCAGTGAAGACTCTGAGATAGAGGAATAGAGCAGCCAGGCGGGCGCAGATGATGCTTATAGGGTATAAGAATTGTACGGCGATGTATAGCTGTGTGCGAGACGATCAGTTGAGATTCGTGTAATGCTCAGCTTTTACTGGCTGCAGATCATCGTGACTGGAGATAGAGTCATATTGGCTGGCTACCACTCACCTTGAGGTTGAACGTTCCATTGACCTGAAACTCATCGCCGTCAAGTAGATACCCAAATCCAGATTTCACCACTACATCAAAACATCAGTGACATTTCGAAATATAGAGCAAGTATTCATACCAACAACAAACAGTGCAAATGCTATAGTCGACGTAACGACGGCTACTATAGTGAACAAATCATCCCACCCAAGTCGGTTCTTCGTAAGCCAGCGAGACAAAAACCGCGAGCCGAATACAAGAAGTGTACACGCATGTACCAGTGAAATGGCCGTGAGGAGTGGCCTGCAACTCGGCGGGACAGGAAAGGTCTGAAACGTCATGATGCCAACAGTCTAAGCAGAGACAGACAACGCGCGCTGTGAGACGATAACTACTATCGCAAGCATACCCTCTCGAGGCAAACCCTAAGTACTTCTACCACCAATCTTCCCACCGGACAACCACCGGCGGCATACATACATGCACCACCCAACTGGGCTGTGACGCCAGGCTGCCCGCATCGTACTACAGGGCGTACCTGGCGAGACCCAAATTAATAACTGTGCCTAGTCGTTATCTTACTCTCAGCCGTACACGATGTGGGGATGTCAGATACGCTGCGCCAAGGCGCCCCATTCTGGGGAGGCCTGATTCGGGCATTGCCCTCTTCCAGCCCCATCTGCTGGCGGGACTCATACCGGGCGTAGGAGAGCGCGGTTGTTTTGACCCCCCGAGTCAACTCTGACTTATAGTAAGGCAAAATGTACGGTGAGTTTAGTCGGGCGTTGGTAGGGCTGTGTCTAGTGTGGGTGTATAAGACAAGCAAGGGCCTCTGGGAGTGATGGAGATGCGAGTTTCTGTAGCGTTGCTGTTTCCTCTTTGGCTTCTGATGTACAATCATGTGTGCGTCTAGAGATGGCTTGTGCCGCTGATGAAGTCATAGGTCGTGACATGGTTCGTGACGAGTTCTATCTATAGCTTTGTGTCCATGGCTTTTCGTCGATTTCATTTTGTGTAGTACACAGACTGAGAACTGCATATACATGGATTCCTATAGCTGATTCGCGTGTCTTAACGATGCGAAAATTCGTATATGGTAGCGCCACGAAATTTCTGCCACCCTACTTTCCAAGATGCCAAGATTCCAGGTTCCAAGGTTCCAAGTTCCAAGGAAGGTCCCCCCATGATTCACGTGACATGGACAGTCGACAAACTTCACTGGAAGTTGTCTACTAAGCAGGAGAACTGCGTCACCAATCAGCGATGTGGATACAATACAGTGTTTACAGCAATGGAAGTCTGCGCTGTACTGTCAAAAAATAGTGTCGTGGAGATAACCTATCTAAGTGGCTGGACAGTGGACTGTACTTGAACAAGGGGGTGGGGTGAATGAATGTGCAAAAAGAAAAAAGATGTTACGAATGATCTAATAACTCAGATCGACCTACGTGCGACTCGAACACACAACCTTGGCCTTAGGAGGGCCACGCGCTACCATTGCGCCAGCAGGCCAGCAAGAAGCTGTAATTGCATTGGTGCAATTTTAAAATAAAACATATATATAGCTGCCGAGTTTTGCTAGATGTCCTGCTGAATGGCTCTCACGACCCGAACAATCATCTTTTGCAGGGAATTTTGGCTTTCCAGGATTGTGGTAATGTGTGTGACGCCAACCGGCAAGCAATTGGCCGGCTAAGAGTGGGGCCATCTGCATCAACGTCCTCAAGAACAACACCCACCCTAGCAAACTTAATAAGATCATCATATCCGCTTAGATAATATACTGAAAGCACTCTTTGAGAGTACTTCCTTCTCATTAGAGTCCATCACATCGATTTCTCTTCGCGGCCGCGTTCGGCAATAGAGGCTTGGCGTAATGAAAGGTTTGCTTTAAGATTCTCCCTGATTGTAAGGCTCCATAGGAACAACAGCAGTGTCAGATGGCCTAATCAAATGAACCGCAGAGCCTGAGCTTTTTCCTATTCAAATGTCTTCCTCCTGGATGTGGTATAGACGATTGTGCGAAGTCTTCAGAAGCGCATTCCTGCAATCTCAAACGGTCGCTGCCATCTTCAAATCATCGTCTGTGTGCTCTGGAAGGACGCGATATACTAGACGAACCTCTGGAGGAGTGTCTAGACGAGACTTCGGTTCTTGGAAGTTCTTGGACTACAGTCGAGCGGGGCCCAGGTTTCCCATCTTTGTCGTATACCATTGACACGTAGAGAACACGAACGATCGCCCCTAAGCCGATAGCGAACGGGATAGTTTGCGCGACTCCAGCGAGCGATCCCACGCCTACGATCTCGTTCCACATGATTGTAAGCTCCGTAGCGACTGTGACGCCCAGCGCAACAACAATTCTCATCCAAATATCCATGTTTTGCAAAAGTTCAACATGCGCTTTCTTAGGTCGGCGACTCTGCGCTCCCACGTCGGGTAATCCTGCGATAGCTCTGAGCTTCATGAGGAAAAGGTAGAGACAGATGAGACCGAGCCAGAAGTACATCAGAGCGTGCAGGACGACTGATGCTTTGCTGTTCAGGCGCACCTGACCGAACACGAATGCGTATTGCTGGCAGTTCCGACGATCCAGATCCGGTACGCGGTCGAACCAGAACCAATATTGAAATACAAGTGCTCCGATAAGAAGAAAGAAGCTCAGGTTTGCGGCCATTGCTCCCAATTTTGCTCGTGGGTATCGTGTCGGATCCTATACAATCACATTGCGAGTGTCAGGAGCTATGCATTGCCACGAAACACGTCCGATATGAGAAAAGATGATAGAAAACATTCAATTGGAGTTCATACATTGACAGTATTTGGAAGATAGAACGCGATGATACTTACCCAGTAAGGATCGCAAGCTGTCAATAACCGCCAGATGTACATCGGCACCAACACCAGATAAGCACCAAACATGAGCAGCAGCACGATATAAGTTTCGACTGGCTCCAGGCTGTAGACATCAGTCGCCGTGGCGATAATAAGCGCAAGAAACGTCGCCGCGACAAAGACATCGTTTGTATAAGCCAAGCTCTTGATCTCCGTAGGTGCCAGCCATCGCGCGAGGATCGCACCGTACCACAGGAAGTAGAACCCAAGGCGGATGCCCAACCCATACATGTCGCTCTTCCCTTCGATCTTACACACAGCCATGATTCTGGATCAATTAGTGCAGGTGTCGAGGCAACTGTGTCCGTCTGGTCAGGCTTGTCAGGAAAAGAAAACTTCCAGGTGGGGAATCCATGTCTTTGTATGAAAGAGGCTGGACGCCCAGAAAGCTCGAGCTCGAGCTTCCACCGTGCCGTGCCCCACGGTATATGCAGATGGTATGCAGATGGTATGCACGTCTTGTAAGACGAAGGATGCAACGATGATCAGGGTGGTCGATTGGGGGCCACGTGTTGAGTAACGGAGCGCCAAAGAGCGAAAGCGGTTAGATGGTGCCGCTCCGCTATGTGGTGCATCTCAATTCGGGCATTAACGAACGCCATAGCCTCGGTATACTATAGCTTGGTTGCCACTTCACGATGATCAATATAGTGTTATCGAGATTCTACGCTCAGCCTAAAGCGCCTCCGGAGATAAGTTGATTTATTGAGGAACATTGCGCAATAGCTCCCTCACACAGATGCTACCGCTGCTTTGACCGCGCCGCTCAGAGTCTAGAGAAGACAGATACGGGTTTGCTTTATTGTCGATAGCTGCTGCTTCACGATGTCATGTACTACTCCTACGGGACGACACGACCGACTTTTCAATAGCAAATGACGAATACGCTCGTCACGCTGTATTACTCCGAACATCAAAACCCATTGCCAACACATCTCAAACCCTTATGGTGAAGCTATAGCACAAACACTCTTGTTCAATCACGCGCTGGAACCAGTGGTATAAATCAAGAAACATGCCACATCTGTTCGCAAAAGCGACAGCGTCCTTCCTATTGGGTTTATATTTCCTGGTGTCTTACGGGGACTAAGTTTCCATCATATTCCTGTCCCAGCTAACCCAAAAATGCCTCACCATAACCATAATCACCACCCCAGTAATGGTAGGAACCATGGAGCGCCTCTACATCAGCGCCTCTACAATCATGGACGCAATGATTCCTGGGCCGGTCCGATTCAACGCATTCCACACTACCTTCCCAGCCGTTTTCCTTATCCTGACAACCGGGCAACTAAGATTGAAGAAGCGACAAATGTCCAGTCGAAAGCGGATACCGAGTTTAAGGATATCGAGAAAGAGTATTTGGAGTGGAAACGGAAATATGAGAAAGCGAAGCGGAAGCTCGAAAGAGCTCAGAAGAAATTAGATGGTGCGAAGTGGAATTATTAGCGACTCAGTGTAAGATACAACTGCCATGTTTTTCTGTTTAGTAATGCCATGTCTTTCCTTCAGAACTGTTCCCATGACAAAACCCCGCCGTTGAAATACCGGAGTTGTTTAACCTCGACGAACTCCTGATAGATTCTGGTCGCTATCACAGCAAGGAAGTCACCTCCAAACGTTCTCATTTGTTTAAACTGTGAGTAGCTGTTGCGCACAAAAGTGTCTTCCGCCACTGCACATCATACACCTTCCTTCTTCAAGCGATGCAACCGTTTTAAATCGCCATCGACCCGCTAACACTTGCGCTTAGTGCATCGTTGAAGCTCGTTTCAACAAGATCACATATACTGTATTTGACATTTGCGTTCAACTTGGAGTGCGAATTTCCCTAAGCAATCAATACGGGATCGTACTGACCGACGGCTCGGAACTACTTAGAGCCCCAGTAGCACGTTAGAAAATTTAGGCTTGTGGAGTTAATACCTCTTGTGACATTTTTGATAGAAGATTGTGTAGTCCGTCTAATTCTATCACATAGGCGGCCGATGATTACTATTAAGCCACAAACAGAAAGGAAAAGTATAGTGAGTAAACAAAACGGTATCACAGTGTTGTCTTGACAGGTAGCTTCCAAGACCTCATATATACTACGTATCGACCCCGACCACCTGGGCCCCGGCCTTTCGTATATCACGTGATCTTCATCTTTCCTAGGTACAGGGACCCCCCAGATGTGATTGACGGGGGTCAGATCCAAAAATCGAACCAGAAGGCTGAACTGTGCTTGTTTCATACTTCCAAGGAGATTGAGTAAAGTTGCTCGCGGTAGGATCTTCCCACTGTCGCCCAATGTAGTTAGTCCGATGAAGGTGCATCTTGCACGCGACGCCCATCGAACAATTTACGAATCGACCTTCTTGCACCAATTCTCCAGCACCCCACTTTTGAATATATCGTACGATACCATGTCCAAAGGCAAAGCACTCACGGCGCGCGCAAAGCCGAAACCAAAGCCCAAAGTCGCGTTATCAAGCGGTTTCTCAAGACCAACGTCACCACTTCCAACTGCACTCCCGCCCTCACGCGTCCATGCCTCGGCTTACCACTACCCATTGATGCTCGATCATGACTCTGCAAGCAAAGAGCTGCTACGATGGTTCGAGAGTATGGAAGAAGCGAGAAATATGCCCTGGCGTAAGAAATGGCTTGACCCAGCAGCGTTTGTGGGAAAAGAAGAGGAGTTTGGAAAGCTGCTTGAGAAGCGCGCGTATGAGGTTTGGGTTAGCGAAGTTAGTGAGTATGCCCTTGCAGTCAAATGCTCGTTTGTGTACGTTTGAGAATGCGTAAGCGCGTATAGATCAGGAAACGCGTGGTGATACGAATCAAGGTAACGCGTAGTCACGTGACCGGAGCTTTCATCCTCAAGCTTTCCTACTCAGGCCTTTCCTCTTCGAAAGTTCCATTCTTGCATTTTTGGGGACTATATCTTTCGCTCTCAACGATTTACATGGACTAATTTGTTGTCTAGTGCTGCAACAAACTCGCGTATCGACCGTGATTCCTTACTTCAACAACTGGATTTCGAAGTGGCCGACTGTCCAGGCGCTTGCTGAAGCATCTCACGACGACGTGCTGTCCGTGTGGAAGGGCTTGGGATACTATTCACGCGCCACGCGATTACACGAAGGAGCAAAAGCGGTGATATCAAACTCCGAATCAAACATTTGCAAAGTCCCCAGCAGTGTCACAGCGCTTCAGGAAATCCCCGGCATCGGCCGGTACACTGCAGGTGCGGTATCTAGCATCGCATTCGGCGAGGCAGAGCCAGTGCTCGATGGTAACGTCGCCCGGGTCTTGAGTCGTCAATTAGGCCTGTACATCGACGCCAAAGACAAAAAAAGCACCGACGTGCTGTGGGAAGCTGCTGACCAGTTGATCAAAAACGTGGCTGGGTTTCCGGAGAAAGGAAGTAGTATGGTCCCCGGACAGTGGAATCAAGCACTCATGGAACTCGGCTCAACAGTCTGTACCCCAAAGCCGAAATGTGGCGAGTGCCCCATCCGCGCGACCTGCAGGGTATACGCAGAGGGAGAGAACCTAGCGCGTAAGAAAGATATTTCTGCGTCTGTCCCCGATATCGAAGACGCCTGCTCGCTCTGCCACCAGCTTGATACAGAAGATCTCGCTACAGCCCCCGATGATGTTTCTGACGAGGAAGATAGCGTGGTAGAGGAGAAGCCTTCCAAACGAAGGAGAATAGCTCCGAAAAAACAGGCCAACACCCTATCAAATTACTTCACCTCCAGGGCGTCGTCCAAGCCAAAGACTGCACCATCTGACCCTGAAAAGGAAGATACAACTGCACTACCCACGAAAAGCCCACAGCCCACTCTATCTGCAAAAGTAATACCCTATTGCGCCCTCTTCCCCAAGAAGATTCCCAAAAAAGCAGTCCCGGAACAAGACGCTCTTGTCTGTATCATCGAAGCGCGGCAACCAGATGGCAAAAGCGAGTTTCTGATCGAGCAGCGCCCAGCGAAAGGTCAGTTCTCCTTGCTTTTTTTTCGATTTCTATATACACCGTGCATCGACTAACAGACGTAGGTCTCCTCGCCTCCCTCTGGCAATTCCCACAATCCACACTCCCGGGTACTCAAAGCGATTCTGCTACTCGCAAAGATGCGGCTCAGGCATTCGTAGCTGGGCTCGAGATTCCTGGGGCACACGATGCAAGATATGTAGGTGAGGTAGGAGATGTGAGGCATGTGTTTACGCATTTGAAACTTAGGATGTGGGTGCAGAGGTTCTGTGTTGATGTCGGAGATGGTGATGGAGAAGAGAGAACGGTGCGAGGGGAAGGAAAAGAGGGGAAGAAGTGGGTGGCAAAGAGAAACATGGATGAGGAGACTTTGTCGACGGGAATGAGGAGGTGTTGGGGAGTATTGGTGGGCGAGGGAGAAGAATGAGGCAGATCAGGGCGCGGGATGTGTGGAAATGGTGTCTGGATACAAACGTAAAAGCTATTGTCCTGTAGTCCAGTGATTGATGTCTCATACACATGTTGACAAATGAGACCGTTATATAGAAGATCTAGAGTTCAATCATGCCGACTATACCTGATGGATGCCAGATGTTTTCTTTGTTTCTGAAAATCTCTTTCCCGGGAGGATTGACGTGTCTTCCATTATTGGACAGCTGATGTACCCCGCGTGTTGAGCCAATTGGAATATCTTATCTTTGCAGCCGGACTTTCATAATCGAGCTCATCTCTAGTCATTGTCTCTACTATCGTATCCACAGCTTCGCAATCGTCCCTGCCATATTGTTGGAGTTTCCAATCTTGTATCACCTGGACAATGGCCCTGTAACCCTGGGACCATGCTCGAAAAACCGTCCGTTGATAGTTCTTATTGCTTTTTCCTTTAACATCTGCCCCAGCCTGGAGCAAATAACAAACCATATCGAGACGTCCGTGCTCCGCAGCACCTTCGATAGCTGTTCGGCCTTCGTGATCTCCAGGGGGTTCGTTGATGTCCATCCCAAGCTTCAGGAGAGTGTTAAGAACTGCGAAGTTGCCGCACATGGCCGCATATTGGGTGGCTGTTGCTCCGTGAGATAATGCAGGCGGCGCAGAAGGTATTGCACCCTTTTGTAATAACAACTGAAATAACTCTGGATCTGAGCTTGGCACAGAATTCTGAAGCGCAGTGGGGATGGAAATTTCTGAGATTGCTGGAGCATTTGGATCCGCGCTCAAGCTGAGAAGATACTTCGCTATGCCAAAATTTCCACAGTGAACAGCGATTTGGAGAAGGGATGGCTCCCCAAAAGGCATCCAATTCACGTCTCCAACCTGTTCTAGCAATCTTGAAAATGCTTTGATGTCGTTCCGGTTACGGATAGCTCGGCTACACATGGAGTAAAATCTGTCCTTCCAAAGGCTTTCCGCAGCCGAGTCATGCTCCGGGATGTCAAAATGCATGAAGAAGATGTCTATAACTTCCTGGGGGGTGTCTCGAAATCCTAGCGCTTCTGTTATGGCAGGCTCCAACCTTTCATGTTGGTTCTGATGCGGTTTTTTTGAAACGTTGATCGAAGGAGTCAAAAAAGGGTTGGCCACAGTTCCGACAAATATGCCTAACATGTCAAAATAGCCTAGACGACATGTGAATGCCATAGCTACTGTAAGTTCCTCTTCGGGGAGTGCTCCACGGATCTTGGACGCGTTTGTTATAAAGTTTTGCAGGTAGTCCCTATCATGGTTCGAAACCACCGCGCAGAGCACTTCAACAGAGAAAATGACGGTTTGATCAAGACCTTCCACTCGAGAGATGAGATCAAAACCTCTATCGCAGCCGAATTCTGAAACACAGTCTGCTAGAGTCTGTGAGGATATTTCTTCTGTCGTCATATCAATGACTCGCTCAACCAGTTCAATATTTCCCCCCTTGATAGCCCACACTATCAATTCAGAGTCTGAAATCGGTATCTGGTATGGTACATCTTTGATTCCACAACCAAAGAGCCTCTCAAAAACAGGTAAATGTCCCGACTCTAGAGCGATTTGTATAATCGGCCGACCAGCAGCAAGAATTAAATCACCGGACATCTGATCCACTACACCGGTCTCGTCAGAGGTTACGCTCAGGATTGCACCAGCTTCTAGGAGC
>Ga0115848_100156_pt1 | contig 21636 bp, 13 predicted proteins | sample InSIn3gowninarea_FD_83862 | JGI IMG/M metagenome (GOLD analysis project Ga0115848, IMG submission 83862) | reverse complement strand
AGGTGCTCGACTGATAAGGAGAGGATGCGTTAGCATGCTCGACTGTTTTGGTTACTTATTTGAGAGGGGCAATAAGTAAACCCTAACCTTTAGGTGCTCGACTGATAAGGACCTTTAGGTGCTCGACCATTTTTTGACTTATTTGAGGGGCAAATAAGTCAATTGAATGCGTTAGCATGCTCGACTGTTTTGGTTACTTATTTGAGAGGGGCAATAAGTAAACCCTAACCTTTAGGTGCTCGACTGATAAGGCCGCCATCGAGAGGAGAGGAGAGGAATGACATAGATAATGATCGTCTGAAATGACGTATATAATGATGAAATGACGTAGATAATGATAATGATCGTCAGAAATGACGTATATAATTGGAATCTCATTCATCAGAGTGGGCAAGAGCTTGAAGCAACACTGAGCCGTAAGCCATTGGGTGCAAATAATAGTACGTCACACCTTGAAAAAGGGCCTCAACACCCGGTCTAGGTGCGAGGGTATAGTTTGATATATATAGTTCGAGGTCGAGTGTCGAGGGTATAGGTATGGCTGCTATGGGGAAAGCCAACCTCCTGGCACAGTCTGATGTGAAATCTGCGATGAAACAGGGGATTCAGCTATAATTGGATATGGGCTTATCTAGAAGGCCCTGGCCCTATGACTGGCATTTACTCCTGGCATCGACTCTTGACATAAACTACCGGCATCGACATCTGTCATCGAGTGATTGACCACAGGCTATCCATCGACCACGGGCTTCGGACCCCCATCTATCTTAGGGGCTCTGATCGACTATCGTCAATGAACCCCATCTATCTTAGGGGCTGTGACTCACTAACTTGGCTCCCGTACTACCGTATGTTGGCATGTGTCTGTTGCATGATCCTAAATGGGTGCATCATAAGTAATGCGAAGTGTGAAATCCTCTCCCTTTAGTCGAGCCCCCTACCGGGTCCTTGCTTTCCTAACGTCAAGCAAGCCCCTACCGGTCCTTCGACTAAGACTCCTTATTGACTAGCGGGTATGAGTGTTACGTACTTCCTGGCAATCAGAGTGTCTATGCGGTATGTGTAGCTCTACGTTGTAGCTCAATGAATACTCATCCTCCTTCATCGTGGAAACCTCAATTGTGTCACCTCATCCATGCATCGTAGCTCAACGTGTCACCTCATAGTGTAACCAACCTCTCTCTACGTGTACCTCTATGTGTCTCTGTATGAGTATGCGCCTCTGTAGATGATATCCTCCTCTGTAGTATTATTCCCATTTCTTCCCATTGGATCACTGTAGGAGTATCGCCATGATTTCTTCCCATTGGATTAGGGTATTAGCCTAGCGTATTATAGCGGATTAGAGCTTCCATGGATTCTTCCGCTCCCTGTGGATTAGGCCCATTGAGTAGACCCATTGAATAGCCCCTGTGATTAGGCCCCAGTGTATTAGCGGAGCCCAGTCGAGTAGCCCGGCCCATTGTCTAATAATCCCCATCGGCTTAGAGGCAAGTGAATCACAACCATTCATCAAGTACATCACCACCTACCTGTATCGGCTGCATAAAGTACCAGCATCGAGTGATCGCCACCTGGGATCGCCTCCTGGATCGACTATTGGCTGAGCGACTTACAATGATCGGCTAATGATCGGCTATTGAAAAGTCTCTTTTTCTGTCAATGACTACCTTCTGGCTTTCTTTGATCGGCTATTGGAAACCCTCTGTCAATCTCTTCTATCGGGTATGTTGGCTTGTGAGGGGATACGCTGCTATGGTGCTATGGCAGGTAGGGTGGGCAGGTGCTATGCTCCTCATTGGGCTATGTCGGGTGGCTATGACCCTTCCGGTGCCGTAGCTTCTTCTCGTCCCCCGGTAGCTTCTTCCCTTGTTGGATGGATGTGACACGTAGTGAAGGTGAGTCAGCTATGTGGGGTGGCCTTATCCCCTTGTCCGGTGGGTGAGGCTGTGGAATCGTCCGTCGGTGGGACCACTTCTACCCCTCCCGGAAGATGTGGGCTATCAAATCAATCAATCACTATGCGGAGGAAATCGCGATATTGGAATTGTTGAGGCACCCAAAACAAAGAATTCGCTGTGCTATGTTCCCCTATGTAAACACCCGAATTCGCCGGAGCTCGTAACTCTAGAATGGACTAAGGCTATGGACTAAGGCTTAAGGCACTAGAGAAAGCTAATAGTACTTTCTCTTTCTCTACAGAGTTTGTTAATAAGGCTGAAAGAAGAGTTCTCTCTTAGCATTTAGCCTCACCTAACACAGGGACGGGGATTACCACGAGCCATAGAAGCTTAACCTAGCCTATCACAAGAAGACGCACAATATGACTTACAGTGATTCAACATTTGGGGAGCATAGGACAATCAATTTTTAGGAGCTCGATCATTAGTCTTATGCCGGGAGATGAGGAAGGAGTAGAAGGAGCGGGATGGCAAAACAAACAGCCTGGATTTATTTGATTGAGGGCCAGTTGAGAGCGGTGGGCCTACGGACGATGCCAACAGATTGAACCCCGACGGATGGAGAGGGAAGGGGGCAGACAGACATGTGGAAGGGATGGGGCCTATACAGGGGGTCATCATACAGCACTGGATGTTGTTATGATTATGCCTACTTATGTTGATATGCAATAAGAGGAAGGAGCTTAGTGCAAATGATGGTGCAACATGAGAAGTTGCTTAGCTTATTGTTGTATAATTACGTATATAACGCAAGCTGACATATATTCTATTCATTTTGATTATGTCCCCATACACCTGTTTAGGTTCATAGGCCATAACAGAGAGACATTCAGGTAGGTCAGGGAGGTTGAGCCAGTCACGTTAGTCAGGGAGGGAATGCCAGTCAGGGAGGTGGCCGGGTGATGCTTGCCCGGAGAGTTCTTGCTTGATTGCCCACACATCTACAGGGAGGGGTGGGTACAACGGATGGACAAAGCCGGGAGTATCATTGCTAGAAGCTCTTTGCTATAAGCTCCAGTCATTTGGCCGAGAGTAAGGAAGAACAAATGGCAGGTATGCCTTTTGAGCATTTTGATCCATGTTTGGCGGGATGGCTTCATTTGCTCTCGCCGCTTGCTGGCTAGGACGCGTTGCTAGGACGTTAGGCTTGACGAAGAAACTATGTGCAGTTAGTTATTGATAACTTATTTAGTCCGCTGATGATGCTGGCCGGGTCAACGATAGCCAGGAAGTGGTGCCAGGAGGTCAATACCCAGTCTCATTCCCAGGAGAAGTGGTCATTTACAAGAGGTGGTCGCCGAGTGAAAGGCCCAGTTGATGTCGAAGAAGGACAAGTTGATTGCTTGCTTTATTATACTTGCTGGGAGTAAGGAGCCGGGGTTGAACGAGAGGAAACGGACCCACGTTACCAACAGACAACAAGAAATGGACCTAAGGCATTAGAGAATGGAAACTACTAATCACAACTACTGATGCACTAAAAAGAGCTAGTCTTATAGTGCTAGTTCATACTGCTTAAGACTTACTCTATGGAACCTACAAAAAGGACGGAGGCAAGTAAGAAAGAAAGTACAGTACCAATCTCCTCTATATCTCTAGAAATATAGACATCTATCAAAATCCATACATCTCTATAGGTGCACATCACACAATAAACGTTCAATCCATATGGGTATGAACTAGACTAGCTTCAGTCTTAGCCCTATGGACTGTAGTTCAAGCTTGCCGTAAGTTCCCCATAGAGTGAAAAAGCCTTAAGCAGTCAGTTCCATAGCCTTAGTTCCAATTAACGCTAAACGAGATTGATTTATAGTCAATGCCTATGGGAAACTCTAAGCTATAATCCGCATAGAAGTGAAGTCTACGTGAAGCCATATATACGTTCAATCATTAGAGATAGAATCTATTTGGTTGGACAAGATGACAACTTATTCTGATACTAGTGATACTAGCATCTCTACGTGTCGATCTCTACGTTTTCACAATTGCTTAGAGCCTGGTCGTTGCCAGGAAAGAAGTCATTACTCTATGGAACTTACACTATGACTAGGGCTAAGAAGACCTTATGATTATTTGCTTACGCTCAGGGATAAAGGTCCCGGAGGGGCTTGCGCTTCCTAGTGCAAGGACCCTTTAGGGGGCTCGACTGATAAGGACCTTTAGGTGCTCGACCATAAGCCCCCCCACCCAATAAGTAAATTGAAGAGGAAGGGTACTAGTTTCTTTTGAAAAGAATGGATAAAAAGAATGGAGACTGGAGAGAGAGAAATCTCATTTCATTCTAATAGCATCTAGTTCTAGACTAATAGCATATGGAACACTTCTTATAGAGCTAGAATAAGTTCTTCGCTGTAGCTCAGGGGAACTAGCTAGCTTCTTCGCCGTAGCTCATGGGACTAGCTAGGAATCAATTACACCATAGTGACTTGCTTATCACTACTTATGGGAATAGGGAGGAGTCATGACTCAATAAGCATCCATCACAAGTAAGGAGATGAAAGTAGACCTTATCCAGCTTCACTCTCTAATAGTTCAATAACTAATAAGGCTAATCAAAAAGTCAGAAAGCAAGAAAGAGAGACCTTAAGGCCTTACTCCATGAGACCGGGGACTAAGACATGAGACCCGGGACACTACTGAAGCTATTCTCTTAGGGCGGCATGGGGCTAATACTAAGTCCGTACCGGTAGGCAAGGGACTAGGGACTACTATAGGGCTGGTACAAAGACGAATACTATTTACCGTATGGCAGTATATAGTGCATGGAGATTAAGGCAGTCCTCCGGCTAGTAGTACCTTAAATAACTAACTAAGGGCTAAAGCTTACACTCTGGCTTCACTCTATGGCTTGTCTCTAGAGCTAGTTAGTACCACCGGAATCTCTATGGCCTTGGGGCACGTCCAGAAGACTAAGGCTTTAACTAAAGCATAGAGATATCAATCTAAGTTCTAGATGTTCTGATTCCATTCCATTTCAACCATCATGTGCAGCGTGCCGTAGCTATTGTCTTTTTACGGTATGAAGAGTAAGAAGAGTAAGAAGCGGATATAAGCGGATATGTTATATAAGTAGCTATGAGGAAACATGTATGTTGATATGTGGACTAGTGGGTACGACGACCTATTGGGCACGAAGTATAGGTCACGTAGTATAGGTCACTCACGTAGAACTTGGCACGAACACCATCCTATGTTTGGCGAGATGGAAGCATTTGCTTTGAGCTCGAGAGCTTTGATGCTGACGTTTTGCAAGAGGCTAGAGCCAGGGAGAGGGGAGAGATAGAGTCTTCTTGGAAGGGGGGGGCTTGATAGAGACAAGGTCAGGGAGGTTGAGCCTTTAACCCGAAGCCTAGAGCTAACAGCTCACCAAGTAAGGCGCTTCTCCCTTCTAATCCTTTCATGTGTGATGGCCCTTCCTTTATCCTTTCTGAATATACCCTGGATCATTAGTCCTGGCTGATCTAAGCGAGAATCCAAATGCTTGCGGGCTTTTCTTTTGCTGCCTCTCCTATTACATGAAAAAAAGGTGCGAAGCCGCTTGTCCCTCCGGGGGCAAGGAAATCCTTGGTCTGGTATGGGACTCTTATGAGTGCCCTCTTTCCTTATAAAAAGGGCGATGGCGGCCTTATTAGTCGAGCGTTCGTACCTCTCCCATAAGTCGAGTCACTAACGTACCTCACCCTGCCTTCCTTGATGCTTATTGGGTGGTGGGCGCTGGTCGAGCGTGCTCCGCATCCTCTCCTCTTCAATTTACTTATTTGCCCCTCAAATAAGTCAAAAAATGGTCGAGCCCCCTAAAGGGTCCTTATCAGTCGAGCCCCCTAAAGGGTCCTTATCAGTCGAGCCTGCTTACGCATCCTTAACAGTCGAGCCGATGGCGGCCTTATTAGTCGAGCGTGCTACGCACCCTGCCGGTCCTTGCACTAGGAAGCGCAAGACCCTCCGGACCTTCTCTTTTTCTGAATGAATGGATAAGCTCCTCTATAAAGAGGAATACCCTGAATCCTGCTATGTGGATCGTTGATTTGTAAAGCATGTCCAAAGGGGAATGCGTAGGATGGATAGATAGTTATGGATAGATTGTGATAGAGAGAGAAGACCCTTATTCCTGCAATTGGGATCGGGGAGTTTTATAGCAGTTACGTAGGGAAGCCCAATCCGGTCCAATCTAGATTTCCCAGTCAGGATCGAGTATTCAGGATTGATAACTGAACTATTTATCCAGGATCGTTATTCCGAGAACTCGGCAGGATCAGGCTAGCGCAACTCACAACTATTTCTTCAGGATCGATTCAGGATAAAGAACGGGAGCAAGCACACTAAACTATTTCTTCAGGGCGCCCGATCGTATGATTCCTTCCTTCCGACCGATGAAGTGTTTCCTTTACGTATTAACTCGTTTCAGAATGTCCCAAGAATCTCATATATAAGTAAGAGAGCTCTAATCATATAATAGAGAGAGTAAGTTTCTCTAATCAAACCTATCTATCTAAAGGGTACCATGACCCACTCACTTAGTGTAGGCGGGTAGGTAGGCGGGGTACCCCCCCCCAGGTAAGGTTCTTTTTACAGCCATTCCTTCGAAAGAGAATGTGCTGTTTACAGTATGCTAAAGCATAGGTCGGGCAGATTGACTTAAGACTTTGAAATTGGGGAGAATCTAATCTCTAACTAGGGCGGCTCCAGTCTAGCCCCTGTCAGACGGGAAGCCAGTCTCTGGAAGACGGGAAGCCAGTCTCTGGAAGACGGGAAGCCGATATAGCCCCGCGCGAAGCAAGTGAAGACATAATTCCACAGAAGAGGTCCTAAATTCAGAGTCAATTTCAAGTACTCGTATCATTTCGGTAACTAGAGAATAAAGAGAAGACACCACTCTCTCAAAGTCTATCCCACGTATATTTTAGCCCACTTCATTAAGTCGGCCCCTCTTCGCAACGCCAATGGCTTAGGAACTTTTTAGTTGCTCGACCGATAGGGAGAGAATGACGTAATTACATATATAATATGTGCTCGGAACGTGTGAATGGGCCTTTCGGATGAGGCTTGGAAGGTTTTCATGCTGCAGAACTAGTCCGGTGCTGCCAAGTGTTCGAACGATGTGTCCCTTCCCGGTGTTATCAGTCCATCTCCCTAGCCTAGTCGTTAGAGTCCATGCCCCTAGTTAATGCCCCTAGTGTGTCCATTAGTTATTACTCGCCTCATTCTCCCTAATCCCCGTGTGTTCGTTCAGTGGCGTGCGTATTGACGGAGCTTGGGCTTGCCGCTTTGGGTGAGGTGCTGCCGAACTAGGAGTGATCTGTCCCTCGAGATCCGTATCTGCCTATCCTAGCTGCCATTAGTCCATCATTGTTCCCATTGTTCCTACTCCGAGGAGGATAACTAGCTCCCTCCTCCAATGCCTCGATCCGATCTTCGCTGATCAATCTGGTGGAACAACAAGCAGTAATTGACAACCTTAATAAAGAAGATTCAAACACGTGTAACAGTAATAACCTTCTATTCGTTTCACTGATTTCAGTGCATGCGGGATATTAATAAACTCATTCATAGGGACGCACTCATAGAATTCGATCACTTTCCCCTTATCCTTACCCTTTCCCCTGTCAAAAAGCATCGCAGTTGGCCATCGCAGTTGTATTCCCAGAAGCGCCCTTTTCCCCTGTCAAAAAGCATTGCAGTTCGGTTACCTGATGCACCCATAAAATCCCAATATTGATAATAAATAGTTAATAGTAAGTCCGGGAAGGAATAAGGTTCCTAATTACGTATATAAAAACACACATAACTTCTCAGTAAGTAAGGCAATTCCAACGATCCCACCACAACAGTTGCTGTAAATCCAACTGAAAGTCATCCCGTAGGCTTCACCTGGTCCTCCCTCTAATCAGGGGCTGTATCGTGGTGTGGTAGGACCTTCTTAAGTAAGTGTCTGTCTAGGTCTGATCCTTAAAAAAAGGAAATATGTATAACCCTGTCCATCCACCCACAAAGCTTAAGCAAAGAGTAATTCGTCGCTTTCAGGTCTGGGTAAAAAAACCCAGAAATATGGGGTTTTATATAGTAATGAGCCTCAGCAAATTGTTGTTTTTTCAGTAAGAATTGACAAAAGAAAAGCCTCTCGGCGTTTTAGCCTTTTCGTGCCCCAATGGGGTCCTCCCATAACACACTACCTCACTCTAGCCTAGCCCTATTTACTACTGAATGAATGAAATCCTCTCCCTTTAGTCGAGCCCCCTACCGGGTCCTCACCATCGGAATGGTGAGCCCCTCTCCTCACCATATGAATAGTGAGCCCCCTAAAGGGTGATGGCGGCCTCTCCCTTTTGGTCGAGCACCTAAAGGTTAGGGTTTACTTATTGCCCCTCTCAAATAAGTAACCAAAACAGTCGAGCCTGCTTGCGCATCCTTAACAGTCGAGCCTGCTTGCGCATCCTTATTAGTCGAGCGTGCTTACGCACCCTACCGGTCCCCGGGGATTGGGGTGGGTGGGTAAATAGTGGTCGAGCCCCTGCCGGTCCTTATTATATGCATTACCAGTCTGATCACTCTTTTCTTATTCCGGGCTCCGCAGACACCATGCTGTGGGGGTCGTCGTCATGCTAACAACTCACTCATCCAGAATGAGAGTTCAGAAGGAGAATAAGGGTTAGGGTGAGCCTGTCGAACTCTCGACGTAGGAGAGGTAGTTGGCATCAAAAGGATAAGGATAAGGGTGAGGTTGTCTACTCGCTTGACCAATCAGAGAAGAAGGCTTTTGAATCCAGTCATATACTAAGGCTATATGTATCTCTCCGGTAATAGAATAAGGCTAAGGCTGTATCCTCAGATACTAAGGCTTTCTCCGGTCATATACTAAGACTTTCTGTCTCTCTCCGGGAAGTGGTGCTAAAATGAAATAGAAATGAATATATAGGCTCCCCAGTAATATATAAACAACTAATGGATGGAATAAACAACTCATATATTACATAGAAGAACCCCTCCCCCCAACTCCAGGGCTAGTTCTTGAAAATGTAACGCCAGTTGGTTGGGTGGGAAACTCTATATAACCCAATCAATTACGTTCTTTTTCAACTATATAAATTACGTACGTTATTGAAACCTTTTATTACTGCTCAATCTGACAGCCTTAAGAGAGGACTGTATCAAAGGCCTATCTGTAACGTGCGTGTAAGGACCTTGCCATGCCTTATGGATGGAACGAAGACTGGCCTGGTCCAATGCCTCTAGGCCTTTACTTACTTCCTGGCTTGCTTTACCCGGGAAAGTCACTCTCCAACGTCAAGACTTTCCTGGGCCAAAAGACCTGGACTTTTATGGAGCCATCTGTATTACTATACGGATATACACCCCGCTAACTCACCCCTAACGTACTATAGCGAGCGCGACAAAGAGACATAAAAGAAATCAAGCTTATAACCTCTGAGGGGGAAAGGAAATAAGGAAGGGCCTACTTCTTCAGGACCTTCCCATCTTCGTGTTCCCGTGTTCCCCTTGCTCCTGATTCGAGTTTGGCTTTCTGATAGTCTACCCTCCTCCTTCCTTTAAAGTCCTTACAATGCCTTCTGTCGACGTAGGTAGCCGGGGGAAGCAAGTAGCCTGCCTTAGTCGGGGTAGCTAGCTAGGGGGGAGGATATTAAGTACCCCTTGAGCAAGAGTCAGGGAGCATGAGTCAGGGAGCATCAGGGAGAAAGAGTCAGGGAGCATGAGCAAGAGTAAGGAAGTGAAAGCTTACACTGTCGATCTTACCTACGCACACTCTCAAAAGCAATCTCACCGTCTAATGCTTCTATTGCTAGCCGATATCCCCGTCTACTGCTTCTATCGATAGCCAATATCCCCGTCCACTAATGCTATCCACCGCTACTAACGCTATCCAATGCTGCTATCCCATGCCTACCGCTATCCACAGCTACTAATGCTATAACCGCCAATGCTACTGCCAGCTGCTTGGGGGTGAGCGAGTAATGGTTCCCACAGCTTTGTTCCAATGCATGGGGGTAGGTCAGTCTCAGTGAATCAGTTAGTAGAGTTCGTTAGCTTGCACTAGCTTTCTTTCCCATAGCTATTGGACGGGGCAGTATGATGGTGCTAGCGATGGTGTGCGTAGATAGGTTCGAGCGAGTGACAGTGTAAGTTCCGGGAGTGTGTCATAGCATGCCCCTGGCTGGCTACTTGAGTGTTCCTGGCTTAGAGGTTGGGCTGCCTCCATGCTCCTAGGATTCAGGTATAAAGAGGGTAAGGTAAAAGCTCAACTCTCAGGTATATGAAAGTTCTAGTGACGGTTCTACTAGGTCTAAGGGAAGGGCTAATAAATGATCCCAATCCCAATCCCACTGGCCATTCCCATGTTGATTCCGATTTCCATCCCACGATCCAACGATCCATCCGTGGGTTCTAAGGTCTGATAACTGTCCCTCCAAAGCCCTCATGGTATAGGGCTGGTAAAGTCAGTATTTCTGGCGGGTGGGTAGTAGTAAGGTATATGGGTCCCCTGATCCCCTACTGCTACCTGGCTTCATGTTGGGCAACACTCCAAGGACTAGGGTGGAGGAACAAATAGTAAGTAAAGAGTGGATATAATAAATCCTGTACCTCTGAAGATTTCTTCCTGCAAGTGTGATAAACAAAGCATATTCTCCTGGCTGTCTGAGCATCATATTCTAATTCTAGGTCTGAAGCCCGTCCATCCTCCAACGAGGCTCTCTGATAGAGCATAGCCATTTGGCAGTTAAACGAGATATCAGCTGAAGAAGTTATATCTGCGGTTCTTTCTGGCTATAATGAATCCAATTCAATCCGGCAATTCAACGATCTCTGCTAAAAGGGAAAACCGGCCTCCTCGGGACCCCTCCATCCTCGCAGGAGCATAGACAATAAGTCCTCGGCTGACCCATCTCATCCATCCATGTCTCTTAAGTTATTATGGCTGTTTATTCTAATCTATCCGGGGCAGGTCTTCCGATGATCCCACCTACTTAGTATTCCTGGCTTCAGCATCAGAAATTGGGCAGCACTCTATCTCTATCGTCTTAGGGTGACGGGATAAAGGTAAGAAGGTTTTTCATGCCAGCCATGCCATCCAGCAATCGTGAAAGCATGGGGAGCTACGACAAGTCCTCCGCTAATCGACCACCATCCATCCGGTGCTTATAAGAGAAGGAAGGGTAATTTATAAGGCTCGGCGCCAGACCAATACCAATAGGTGGTAATACGTGATACCCGGAAGAATTCCTAGGGCAGGGCAGTATGTAAAGTGATTTCTCTGGTGGATGCTCGTTAAGTAAAGGTAAATAGGCAAAGGTAAATCTGAAAGGTCTAAGGTGCCTAAGCAAGCAGCCAGTTCAATTACTAAGGTTTCGTTAAAGTCGTTAAAGTCAATATAAAGGTTGGTAGCGGTAGGTTGTAGCACAACCATTCCATTTATCCAGGCCTAAAGGTGCCGACCCATCCCTCCCATACATAAAAGCGTGATAATAAATAATAGGCAATGAAACAAGTCGTTTCCACGCGTACGATCCAAGGGTGGTTCCTGTGCTACTTCCATAAGCATTTCAAGGTTTCCTAGCCTAGCAATGCTGGCTGGTTGTCTTCATTCCTAAATCATATCTGTAAGCTCGTTCCCCCAACTAATGATGCGCTTTAAGGCTCGACCATAAGGCCCGGTAGGCCCGGTAGGGTGAGCCTGCCGAACTCTCGACTATAAGGCCGCCATCGCTTGGTTCAATCTTTGCCCATACAACTTGAGTACCCTTCAACTACTTGTCCTTTGGCGGAGGTTTTCACATCTTTCTCTTCAATTTACTTATTGGCCCCTCAAATAAGTCAAAAAATGGTCGAGCACCTAAAGGTGATGGCGGCCTTATCAGTCGAGCCTGCTTACGCATCCTTAACAGTCGAGCATGCTTACGCATCCTACTAATTTGGCCATTTTGGGAGGCGGAGGTTTTGATGCGTAATGACATATATAATTCATTCATGCAGAATGACATAGAGAATATATGCTTTGGCGGAGGTTTTCACATCTTTCCCTCCTATTATAGCCACTATTTACCCACCCACCCCAATCCCCGGAGGTTTTAGCCTGCCTTGCTTTCCAATGAGATTAGGATCCAAAGGTTCAAGGGTGTGTTAAGCTTGGCGGAGGTTTTTCAAGATTCCCTCCCATTATAGCCACTATTTACCCACCCACCCCAATCCCCGGAGGTTTTGAAGCGTAATGACATATATAATAGATATTGGGAGCCAATGCTGCTCGAGCAAGTCAGTCATCTGATTTCATTTGAATGAGAAGGGAACGAACGACTTGTCCTTTTGTCTATCCTTTTTTCGGTATCACCCTGCTCCTGGTTCAGCCCGCCCCGGTATCTCATGGTAAGTTGAGGAAGCCATCTTATTTTCGTCCTTAAGTTGAACCCGTCTCACTCGCTCTCGGCCTAACTTTACCTGACCTGACCTGACCGGTACCAGACCTCACTGGATAAGACCGCGGTACCCGCCGAGAGAAGAGCCCGGATAATATCTGATCTTACCAGACCAGATAGTATATCTATCAACGTAAGGTTATAAAGCTAATGGTCCAGTTTCACGGATGTGATTAGAGCCTAAAGCAGTTTCAAGTAAGGAAGCAGTCAACATAGTCTACGGACATCAATCTCATCGGTTAGTTACCCATTACTCGATTCCGAGTTCTACCAGCATTTATCCGCAAAGGTCACGATTGGGGTTTTCCCCTTTTGAATCGAGTGGTCAGCCTCATCATTTTGGGTTTCTCGCAATTTGGGTGATTCGATCGCAGTGGGTACATCATATATAAGGGAAACACCATTTCTCTCTCGTAAATTGATTGAGTAAAATGCACTCGAATATATGCCCGGAGAGGAGAAAGGTTAACGGTTAGAATGTTCGCGTTTCTAATATATTCTGGTTGGGTTTTCTAGACTAGGGTTGACTACACGAAAAAGGGGAAAGGTTCGAAAAGAGGAGCATCTCGGCCGCCCCTTCACTAAAGTGTCTTAATTATACAATGATGTCGCGGGAATTATTTACGAAAGAACTAGATTACTTAATTGAGGATCGGGATGCCAATGACATAGATCAGCTACTATCGGAGCAAGCTGGGGAGGACGGAAAAGTGAAAGATTTAACCCCGCCAATAAATCGGCAGGGAAAGGGATACAGAGTCCTAAATGCGTTGGCTAACCCGTCTCCTGGTAATAAAAGAAATTGACCGAGGAAGGTCCACGGTCCCCTCCCTACCGCCCGCCTAGATTGAGTAAACTATGCCCGCTTCATGAACCTGAAAGCAATTGATCGGTTGTGTATGCATTGGGTAGCAGGCTTAGATTTGGTTCAACCCGTGCGGCATTCACCCGACATTCCTTTCTGTAGCGGCGTGATACCTTCACGTTTTCCAACATAGGAGTGGTTTGCTAATTCGATAACTGATTTACATGGTGGGCTTGGGACAAGACCAAGTGCGGTGGCTGCTACTGATACTACGAGGTGGAGTGAGTTTCAAAACTGATACTGAGACATACGATGCGAGGGCCTGATACAAACGAAGTGTAGGGGCGCCAAGTCAGTCAAAACAATGAATGGTTCCGGGACGGAGGGTAGGTATTTCTTTCATGTAAACCCACAACAGCGTTAGCAACCCATGGTTTACACTAACTACTTTATGGAGGAGGAAGAGAAAAGGTTTTCAACTCGTCGTGGCCTGTTGGCGAGAAGCTGAAAGCTGTTCACGGTGCCTGCCGCCGTATGGGTGATTCATAGATCCGTTTATTTAGGAAGGTAAGTAACCTAAAAAATGTCTTTCTAGAACCCATCCTCATAATCCATCGTATATGAGAGTCGGTGCGCGCACCTCGCCTTCCTTCATGTACTCCGATTCATTAAAGTAGGCAGGAAAAGAATAGAAAACCCGAGTCAACGAGCACGGAAGGTGAACGCCATGAACGGGTGACCCCAGTATTTCATTTCCCCGCCCCAATTTGACCATACCTTTTGGGATTATCCATTATACAAGCGTAGATAGAATGAGGCCCATAAGCTACTATCTGCACACTGACCCTTCTTCCCCTATTGGACCTACCACCTTCTTCCATAGGCAGGGGGACAAACCCCTACCTACACTGGGAAAAAAACCCCGCCCCATATTTCTTTCAAATATATAGATAAATAAATAGGGGCGCTCAGCCCCACCTTGACTTATACCCGGGGGACACTCACAACACTTCCCTCAATGTACACATTCCTTATAATCAATGATGACACTAGCCCATCATAGGAATACCCCAAGGAAGGATATTGAAAGGAGTTGAGACATTGCATTGTGTTCCGTTGAAATCCGTCAGATCTATCTATTCATTCAATCCCGGGAGAAGTCATTAAGGAGAGCTGGAGAGAGGTTACAGAAGATATTCCTATTCATTTCGAATATTAATGATTGGAGGAATCAATGAATGATACTGGTTCAAACATGCCTTTGTTTCACCGTTGTATGGTGGCCCATGCCAGTTGTTCCATCATCGAAGCCCCGGCGATAAGTTGAATCCCTTAGCTACGCAATTCGCTAGTTAGTGGAAGGTAGTACCAATCCCGCCGAAGGGAAGTACGTAATGTAGTTTCAATCCAATATATATTGGGGAAGGTGCGGTGCATATATATGCCCGGAGTTAACCGGTTCAACCCCACCCGTAGAGTTAAGTGTGCCATATATATATTATATATTCCCACGCCGGCCGGTTAATCCCACTGGGTAAGGTAACCGTTTCAACCCAAATATATATTACCGTGGAAGGAAGTTTCAATTCCCTGTCCCTACCCCATTTTATTCAGATATCAATTCCTCCAGAAGAATAAAGCTAACCGGTGTAACCAATCGCTTCCCGTAGAGTGAAGGAATATTATAGGCCCCACAGAACGAGTAAGGTAAGCGCTTTAATCCCTCCTGGGAAGTGTACCTCAGCTTCCTTGGCATGGGTGGTAGGTAGTTCTAAATCTGTCCATGTTAGTGGAAGGAGTGTGATCTTATAAAAGCAACTGTGTATGTGGGAAGTTGGGGGGATGAGCCTCCCCTCTTATTCAGAACAACAGAGAAAGCAGTCTAGCTTCTTTTTCCCTCAGTTCGGCAGAAACACCAGCACCTCACAGCCGTATACATAAATGTTATCTTGCTGTTTCTCCACCAGATTTTGTACACATCAACCATCACAATAAAATGCACAATCAAATGGATTCTCCAGACCTTCCCATTATCCATTCTACAGCGGCTTACGCAACATTATCATTGGAGTGCGCTTGTTACTTACAATTCAAAGCAGTTGCAAAATATATCCAGCACTTTACGTCTATTAAGGATCCCGACATATATTATATTGGAACTCGCCCATGCGTCTACAATTCTCTGATCTTATGATGCCATACTCAAGATACTTTTGAGTTGTCCGATACCTAGTTGGTCGTCCCAGCATACATGGCATATCTCTTTTTCCTCCTCATATACAAGGCACTGGGCACGATGCCCTAACACCACTTATAACTGTTCTCAGCGTGTGTCACATCCACCCACCCAGACGTGATTTGTTTCTTTGGTTAACTGGCAGTTACATCAAGCTCTTCATCCTGGTACCCGTTGCACCATGGCACCCATTCACCAGGAGGGTATCCATACGTCGAGCAGGCTCATGGAGACTCCGTCGTCTGCCTAGACTTTAACACTCCACCAGCAGCCTCCATTATACTTTGCAGCCAGCCTCAAGAGAAGAAGCCCAGGTCACATCACCTACCTATATTTCTTCCCCTCAAAGAGCATAGCGAAGGGTTCTCCCTTTCCCGTAGCGATAAGGTTATCCCATCATAGCCAGTAGCTACGGTTCCAGTCCTATACTAAGTAGAATATCCAGTCCCAGCAGCATAGCCAGCATCTTAACCAGATCATGATCCAAATCCATAGCCTGTTGAAGCACTACCTGTAGAAGCACCAATTTTTTAAGCACCATTACTAGTCGTAGCATAGTTTAGTTCTTTTGATCCATATCCAGTGCCAGTAGCTTATCCAGTAGTATCAGTAGCAAGAGCAAAGCTAGATACGGAGGTAGAAGCAACAGGAAAGGCAGCAAAAGCACAGGCAGAAGCAGCACCATAAGCAAAGGTAGCATCTCATCCTGTTCCGGGTTTATGCACATTCTCTACTGTTCCGGGAGCAGATTCACTCGTTGGGAATTATCCAGACCCAGGTCCAGATACATTTCGAGATCGAGATGGAGACCCATGGCCAATTGTTGGAGATCGAGCAGACCCAGTGGCTTAACCCCATTGACCTAATACTAATTGATCTTGAATCAGTGTCAGTGAATGACCCAGCAGATTCAGATGCAGGGGTGGTTGGAGTAAAACCAAACAAAATAGCATAGACAGCAGCTTGGTAAAAGGCATCAGAGACAGAGGTTTCATAAGTAGCAGTTGACTCAGTAGTTTCAGCACCTCTGTTCATGCGGGAAAGGCACTATATTCTGGCCGGCTGTCACACTAGAAATTAGCACTAAAACAGTCCAAGGGCGATAGCCATGCCCTTAATGGATGGGAAGTGCACCGCTCGGATATGTCACAGTTGTAACCCCTCTAAACGCCACGAGGAAGAACCTTCGCGCATGCGGTAAACCGTCAGTGGAGATCAAATCTCCTCCACTTCCTTGTTGGATTAGGAGTCTGCTGCTCAGACTTATTGATCGATATGGTCATTCGACTCGTCCAAAGAGATTTCTCTTGTTAGAGAGGGTACCCACCCGAACAACGTACCGCTAACTGGTTTGTTTACGGGTTAACCCACTATACTATTACCACATGGGGGAGCAGCACTCCCGTATAATTGTGTGTTTCAGCGGGATATCACACACCTCTTATAGCAATGGGCGTCCTTTTATTAGCTGCTTTCGTCTTAGCTGTTTTATTACTTGTAGCTTAGTTTTTCCATCTACAAGCGAACTCTTATTATACGCTCGATTATCATATGTATTTGCACATTCCCTTGCTACGGGTGTCTCTGCGAGATAAATTAGTGCATGGATCAATTTCATCTATATCTGGATCGGGATCAATCCCATAATCGCATAGAACGGCATTAAAGCTGACTGAATAAGCTAACTAAAGTAATGCAATAAAGGGTAAAATGCAGTAGTCAACGGGATCACCTGGTAACGGGACAAACGCTACTATTGCTTTCACTCGGGCAACCACGAGTGCCTTTGCTTCTATGGGATCATTTACAGGTCTTGGGTAAAATGCTACTGCTAGGGGTAGTCAACTGATGGATTAATTGGCGGATTTACTGTTTGTTCCTCGGTTAACGAGGTCAATGAATGAAACTGCTAGGTAAGCTTATAGCTTTTCAACTGCTGCCTCTCCCTCCGTGGCTAGGAGTGATGTCTTTCCCAGCATCAGTCGTTTCAGCAAGTGGTTAAGCAAGTGGAGAGTAGTGACCTAATAGATAGGAGATTTAGAAGCGGGGGAAGGCGGCTGGAACCAGGTAAACACGACCAAATGCTCTTGCTTGCTTGCTTTGCTTCTGTCCCAACTTATGCCTGCCTACGCTACCTATGCCTCTGTATCTGCTGATGTATAGACTACTGGATCCGATGGATTGACTGACTCATATGCTTCAACCTATGCTCTAGCTTACTCTGCTACTACTAGTGCTTCTACTTTTGGTTCTGCTGGTACTAGATATACTGGTTATGCTTCCGCCCTTGCTTTTGTAAATGCCGTAGGTGAGCGTGAATCCACGTACAACATCGATCGATCAATTTCGCACGTTCTCCACTCTAGAAAGTGCATCGTTTATAATGCTCATGCGATCATTCTCCCTTGGAATTATCTCAAGCCGACTGCACTTGGTGGATTCGGAATACCTCCCGTCATGCCACTTTCAAGTGGTATAACCAGCGAGAGGCAATCGAAGGCTCCTCCGAACCGGAACAAATAGGTAAGCTGGGACTATAAATCCCCGGTCGGGACACGGAATCGATCCGGGTGACGCGCTTCAGTTAAGTGTGAGTCGTGATCGACGTTAGGTTGTTATTCATTTATGCCTATATGGCCAAAAAGAATGTAATTTCATGTTGAACAGCTGAGCTGGCATGAGCATGAGCAGATCAGCTATACAGACATGATACCACAGCAAGGGGGAAAACCATGGAAGGGTTAGAATTAACCCTCAGGAGAAATATAATAAAAGAGGAAAAAGGAACTATGAGGAAACGGTTGGTGTAACTGTTGGGAGATCCTGGTCCAAGGAAGCAGGACAAGGGTGGATGAGCCACCACCTACCGCATTCATGGAAGCATGGATGATAGCAGAAAGGTCAGCCATGCCTTCAATGCGCAGCATGGACAAAGGAGGATTTGGAAGCTTCCCTGATTGACCTACGCGGGGTCTTGGTAAATGGAACCAATAATATTTGGGAGGAGGCTTCCCGATGAAGAGGGGGAGGACGCTCACACGTGCAGGAGAGCTCAGGCTCATGCACAGAGGCAGAGATCAGGCTTGGGACATACAGAAAAAGATTGAGCAGATAGACCAAAAAAGGAGGAGAACCATGATGCACCCTGATAAAGCAACAGCCATAAAATAATCAAAATAGGCATGAGGAAGTGCTAGGAACGATTCAGACATAGCCAGTGCAGAGGTGCACGTGGGCTGAGAAGAAAAACAGAACCTAAGGGGAGGGCCAGAGGCTATGTGGATGTATCAGCTAGACATAAAGAGTGCACTGGTAAGGGAGTGCTGAGGGATTGTCAAGCAGATAAGGCCTCCTTGTGCTACAGTCAGCAAGGTGAGAGGTCACCTGTGGACTCACTGAAGCCCTGAACTCCCTGAGGAAAAGTAAATGGCTGTAAATGGTTGAAGTGTAGTGATGATGGTTTCCCTTCTAATAGTTCCCTGAGGAATGGAGTTTTCCCCCGTGGTATCATGATCTGGCTCGGGGGTGGCCAGTTGCAGAAGCGGATTAGCAATTGAGCCTATGGTTGGGTGGAAAAGGCTCATGATCAGCTTAGTTGCCAGCAGGACTTATTCCAGATAAGTGAATACCTTCTGATTCTTGAAGGATGTTAATGTAATAGTATGGCATCTGTAATAGGGATTGGACTCCTGTATGTAAGGTCATGTTTGTACTTTGAATGTAAATAAAGAAATGGCTGTGATCTATGTGGCTATTTGTAAGATGTGTGTGCTTCTGTATCGGTGCATTGTGCTTGAATTCTTCTTTAGGCTGTAAAGCCCTAAAGCACTCTGTCTGTCTAATTAGAATTGCACGTTTTCTCGATTAGGAATAAATCCGAATATAGCATGCGATATAACCATCTCTAGACGTCTTTGGAGTCCCATTAGGGATTGAGAGAGGTTATTCCAATTTGAACATTGGATCTCCAAAACCCACTTTTATCCACCTCTATGTTGTCAACTGCTTTCTGCTGCTTTATGCCCAAATTAGACCTGCCTCCGCTGCTTATGTTGAGATGTAACCTGCCTGCCACCTTATATGTTTTAGATAGCCTTTTTTGTTACTTATAAACTGGATATGCTACTTTATAACCTCTCTAGCTAGTGGTTCAACTGCTAATGGAGAAAGAAATGTTTTTCACTCTCCACCCCACTGTCGTCATTCTCAGGCGAGCCTATCCCACTTTTAGAGCCAAGCGGGGGAGAAATTACCACTTTCATAGGTGCGAAGCCGCTTGTCCCTCCGGGGGCAAGGATAGTTTACCCCGTGCATAGGATAGTTTACCCCTTGCATAGCATAAACACTGCCTACCCACATGTTACCTATGTTCATGCAGAGTCATTTCCCACTTCGGTACCAAGCCTCGCCACTATTATCTACAGGTTCATTAGTATGGGATTTCCTTCACTTCTCCTCATTAGTCTGTCTAATCATAAAATCTAAGTAGTAAGCTTTTTTGTTTTGTTTTTTACTTGGTCAATTTCACATTTATTCATGAGTGAATGGTGTTTTAATGGCGAGGAGATGGTGCTTCATGGTCGTAAGCGTGTCGATAGCGCTTTTCCTTTCGTGGGGAAGTAGTAAACTGTAATGTTAAGTGTTTTTATTGCCTTTCTCAATCCAAATATCCAGTAGTGGCTAGTCTTTTATGACTGGAGTGCCCCCAAGGGTAACCCAGTCTGTATCCTCTTTGGTGATGAGGCTTTGCTAAGGAAAGAAAGAAGATAGACCAACTGAATCCCGTAGGCCTAGTTTCGGAGAGCTCCGCGAGGCCTCCTTTACCAGTTCAATCAATAAACCACTAGATAAGGCTTTGCTCTCCTATCTGGTAGGTCAGGCTGCGCCCTCCTCTACCAGTTAGTAAGGCTTCGCCCTGGTAGGTTAGGCTTCGTCCTCCTTGCCTGGTTATACAGAGACTGGCGCCTTCGTTCCGCAGCCTTGAGCAATATATAAAACCCCAACTGGCCTTCCTTTTCTTGCCTGGAGATAGACTTATTTCGGCATTCCTTGCCCGGCCCGGGGATAGACTTATTTCGGCATTCCTATAGAATTTGATTGGCCTTCCTGCTATAATTAGAAGAGATGGCCTTCGTCCCTAGTTCGAGAGAATGGAAACTGGCCTTTCTAGAGTTAGAAGAGCTGGCCTTCCTAGAGAGGGATAATTTTGAAATATACGGCCACGATATTTTCTTTAGGCCAAGGAAATAAGTCAAATTATAAGCGTTAGCGTCCTGCCGTCTAGCTAATAATGGCAGTCAGCTTACGATCCAAGTACGAATGATGGTAGTCAGCTATGATGTTAGGCCAGGCTCCTCACTCAGGCGAGAAAGAAAAGAAGGTAGGCAGTTAAGGCTCCTCACTAACGCTCTTAGGCAGGAGAAAAAGAAAAGCAGTTAGGCAAGCACTCACCCACGCTATTAGGTTGGTTCGTTAAACCGATTCATTTTCATTAGGCCAATCAAAATATCCAATAGTCATAACATGAAGCCAGCCAGGAGTTTTTAGGTCCTTTCTTTAGCTTTCGACTATATTGATTTATTTGAAAATTCCTATAGAGAGAATTCGAGAATCAATATCAGTTGTTGCACGCGCTTTACGGTCCACCACTGCAAAAGATACATCGTTATTAGAAAGAGATTCACTTCTCCCCTAGTCTCCCCAGAGAGTACTTCCACCGTACAATTTACGCTTGGAAGTAGAAAAAACTACAGTGAAAATGTTTTTTAGTATGTTATGATTGTCAAGGTCAAAGGCACGTAGAGAGAGAATTCACTGGGCTTAGTCACTGAGAAAATCTATATAGACTCGTTTCGCTCTGCTTATGCTCCTGTATTAGGATGGAACCAATTCCCAAGGTGCAACTATCGTTTGGATCCTACGGGCGTTTCACCACCTCTTTAGTGCAATGTCCCGCACTGAGCTCGTTTTGGCATCTTAGCGTGTGTTATGCCATAAACCAGGTTGATGCGCTTTTGATTGTCTTAGATGATCACTGAGCGGGGTGTGCTTGTGTTTACCGATTCTTCCCATAGCAGATCCCGTCAAAAACCTGTAGATAATAGTGGCGAGGCTTGGTACCGAAGTGGGAAATGACTCTGCATGAACATAGGTAACATGTGGGTAGGCAGTGTTTATGCTATGCAAGGGGTAAACTATCCTATGCACGGG
>Ga0115848_100154_pt1 | contig 21670 bp, 25 predicted proteins | sample InSIn3gowninarea_FD_83862 | JGI IMG/M metagenome (GOLD analysis project Ga0115848, IMG submission 83862) | reverse complement strand
GAGTTACCCTCATTCAATTGAGGGGTAACATTCCCTACACCCTTTTCGGGATAGGTGGCATCGACTCTAAGTATAATCCCACGATTGTTTCAATCTCTACTAAATTAGAGAGATCACTCTTCTATCCGATGAAGTGCCTTGAAGCACTACAATCAATAAGTCAGATTCCCACATAATCTGAAGGAGAGGGCCAATACAAGATAACGCTTCTTTATCTTATCAGAAACAACATTTGATTCTTCATACCTGGGGTTCCTTGCTTTCTTTGAAGAGTTGATTGTTTCCTTGATGTCTTGCATTACCTGTCATTCCTTCGATCATTGAAGATGTCCTTGGAATGATTGTTATCTTCATCAAGAGATGTGTCCCTACCATTCGGACACTCCTTCACATAATGGCCGAACTTATTACAAACAAGGCATCTGTCTTTCTTTCCACCCTTAGATCCATACCTCCATTTGAAGTGATCTTTAGGCAGGCCATCAGAAGCTTCCACGACGCCATTTAGATAATGTTCTCTGCTTCGACTTCACCCTTGGTGAATTTGAAGAGGGATGAGGGACCCATTAAGCCTTTTGTCCTTTCCCAACTGTCTTTGGTGATTGCTCTTTCACTCTTTCTTGGGCTTTGTCTTCACCTCAGCTCCGGTTCCATGTAAAATTTAGGTATGTTCTCTGCTTAGAGCAATTTATTTCAATTTTCACAGTTAGCTCAATATCTTTTCTAGATTACCAATCACATCAGCATTAAAGTAAATTGCAGATAGAACATAAACATAGATCGCGAAAGACAAGCCAAGACAAGAGGACACAAGATGTGGCGCTAGCCAGGGACAAACCCCATTGTGGGGAAACCCTTGATCAATTCTTCTTAAATGTTCTTCAATAGTTCAACAAAGAGAGAGAGAGAGAGAGAGATAGTACATTTACAACAGAAGTCAACACTTTGACTTATCTAGGTAAGAGCATAGATCATCTCTAAGAAGATGATACATGAGATCAATTGAAGACATGTTGCTTCCACTGATTCTCCAAGGTGACTCCTTCACCTATAATTATGCTGCATCTCGTCATCATGCTGCACCCCACCGTGCTGCACCCATCATCATAATGTTGTACCTCATGACCATGCTGTACACATCATACTGCTGCACCTTATGCTGCAATGCTGTCCCATGTGTCATTGTTGAACCATGTTGTCATACAACATGTCTCATGTGCTTGTAGCACCATGCTTGTCATTGCTATCCATGCTGTCCATGCTTGCTGTCCCATTGTGCCACTGCTGCACAATGTCATTGCTGTCCCATTGTGCCACTGCTGCACAAAGTCATTGCTGTCCCATCATTGTTCTGTCTCATCATGCTGTTGTCCCGTTGAACATTGCTGTCCCATCTTTGTGTTGTCCCAACATCTTAGCAGCACCAGGTAGCCCAGCTGTCCTATTTACTTTGCTGCACTAGTTAGCAGCACCATGTAGCCCAACTGTCCTATTTACTAGCATTACTGTACTAGTCGCCTTGCATCTATCTATCAGTCCACAAACAACCCTCAATTTTGCTGCACGCTACTGCTGATTTCTGCTTGGGGTCTTGTGCACGTAACAGTTTGGTTAGGGCACACCAACAAGCCTAACATATAGGGAGAATACCCCTGTTTTGCCTTGTTGTCCTTAGAGATGAATACGGCCTGGTTGGGAGGTCCTTTCTAGGCCTCTTGGCCACCTAAACGTCATCTCCCAATTGCTGCTGTAGCAATCCCTCACTTCGGCCCTATAAACAGAGATATACGCCCCAAAATCATGCACAAAACAATCATGAAACTCACCTATAGTTTGCGGCCTGATTTGCAAGGTAAGACTGCCCTCAAATCAGTCCTATGATCATGGCTCTACCAGCAGGGGAATTCGGCCCTCCTTCACGCTGAAACAGGCCTTAAACCAACTGCGTTTAGCCCTTAAACTTACCTAAGAGATACGTTGTCCATACAGCGCTTCCACGCTGTCTAGGGTAGGCTTCTAATGCTGCGGCTAGGGCATGCTATTATCTTCCTTGACTGTGTCTATGTATGGATCAGCGTATAGGGCTATTTCTTGATGAGCGTATATGTTAAGGCTCCTTCTTTGATAGAGTTAGGGCTGCCTTCTTTGATAGCGTTAGGGCAACCTCTTTTCCTCCAACATCGAGGGCTTCGACTCCTAGATTTCTCTTCCACTAAAATCCAAGACAAGTGGAGAGAAATCAAGATAGAAGCGTGTGTGTGACATGACTCTCAAGTCATCCCTTTTTATACAAATAGTTGAGCACATGTGGGGTTTATTTGGTTGCTGGCCGACCTTGACGAATTGTCTTATAACACAAATAAATTCATAACTCCATGAATACTTATCGGATCAGATGATCTTTAGATCAATTCTACACCTCTCGATGAGTGGGATCCAAGAAAAATATCAGCTGCCATAAATAAGATGACCCACATGTAGTTTGGCCCTAGTTGCCAATTTTAACAAGCAGGCTGTGTAGAGCAGCGTAGAGGGTCAGAGGGTCGAATTTATGAAGGCAACTCGTGCCAGGAGTTTGCCTGTGGGGTGAAGAAAATTCCTCACTAGACTTTTGCCAGTATTTTTCTTTGTAGGATTGCCAGATTTCGACATACAGTTGTACTCAGAATATCTCACTGCTGTATAATAATAAAACCCTCAGCTGTGGCACTGGTTTTCCCAAGTTGTGTTTTTTCCGGGCACTTTTGTCCAAAAATAATTATGTTAATTTTATGTGTGTGTGCTAGTATTTCTCAGCTTCCAGTGTTTTATTTTCTTTCAACAGATCACTCCAACTGATAAGAGTATTACGATGCCTCCCATGAAGTGCCTCAACATAATCATCCTCAGAGACTCTTGATACCCATTATTCTAAGAAAACTCAACCAGTGGAAGATACACATCCCACCTCCTCTACTGATGCATGACATACGTTCTCAACATTTCCTCTAGAATCCTATTGACCCTCAATATTTTTTTCAATTGTCTATGGATGATAAGTTGTACTAAAGGCCAACTCTTTCCCCAAGCCTGCAAGAAATTCTTTCCAAAACCTGGAAGTGAATTTGGCATCTCTATCTGATATGATATTTTGAATAATACCATGCAACCTCACTATCTCCCTGATGAAAACCTGAGCTACCTCGCTATATGAATTCGTAGACTTCACTAGAATGAAGTGATCTACCTTAGTCAACCTGTCAACCACAACCATAATGGAATCATGTTGTCTAGGTTTCCTCAGTAAACCTGCAATTAAGTCCATCGAAATAACCTCCTATTTCCACTCTAAAATTTGAATCGAGTTTAATAAACCACCTAGATGTTTACACTATGATTTTACCTATTGAAAATCCAAAGACCTCGCAACAAAATCAACCACTTATTTCTTCAAGTTCGACCAATGGTAGAACTTCTTAACCACTATCAATCTCTTCTGATATCCCAGGTGACCTGAATATGACTTGACCTGAAATCCCACAAGATAATATTCTTGAGATCACTGTTGTTCGGTACATAGAACCTATCCCTAAATTTGATCAATCCATCTATCATGAGATTATAACCCACATCTTGTTCACCTGTACCCTTCTACTATAACTTGTGCTTAAGTTATTGGTACCTGTAATCCTGTTATCCTGCTAATAAGATCTGATCCTGTAAATCTGTCACATATGAACTCATAGTTGTAATGTGATATACCTATACTCTTCTACTAATAGAATCTGCAACCCTATTATCTTTACCCTTAATGTAACCGATCTTGAAGTCAAACTCACTGAGAGTAGCCAACCACCTAGCTTTCCTGGCATTCAAATTAGGTTTGTCAAATAAGTACCTTAGTCCACTATGACCGCTCATCAATATGAACATCTTTCCAAGAAGATAGTGTCTCCACATCTTCAATGCATGAATTATTGCTGCCAACTCAATATCATGAGTCACATAGTTCTTCTCATCATCATTCAATTTCCTTGACTCGTAGCATTCCACCTGTCCTTCCTACATTAGGACTCCACCAAGTCCTCTCTTGCAAGAATTTGTACATACCACAAACTCTTTTTTATGGATATGCAATATTTAAAACCAGAGCATTTATAAGAAACTGCTTCAATTTCTCAAAACTAGCTGCACATTCCTCTATCCATTAAAATTTCTTCCTTTTTCGCTGCGAGGATGTAATGGGATAGGAAATCCGTCAAAATATTTTGATGAAATGCTTGTAATAACCGACTAGTTCCATAATGATCTAACCTAATCCACATTCCTAGGAGTTTCCCATTCCTTGATAGCTTTGATCTTTTCTAGGTCCACTACTATACCCTCCTTGGAAATGACATTCCTTTAGTAATGAACTTATGTATGAAATAAATTGCATTTACTAATTTTGGCATACAATTGATTCTCTCTCAACATTCTTAACATTTCCTCCAAATGTTATGCATGATCTTCATCATCCTTAGAATATATCAATATGTCATCAATGAATATTATCAAAAAAAATTCCAAATAAGGATGCAACACATTATTCATCAAACACATGAAACTAGCTGGAGCATTAGTCAAACCAAAAAGAACCACAACAAACTCATAATTCCCATACCTGGTCCAGAAAGTAGTCTTGTATATGTCATCTTCTTTGATGTGTACCTAATGATATCCTAATCTCAAAGCAATCTTTGAGAACACCGTTGTTCCCTTCAACTAATCAAACAAGTCATCAATTTGTGGCAAATGGTACATGTTCTTGATCGTCACCTTGTTCATCTTCCTGTAATCAATGCCTAAACTGAAAATGCCATCCTTCCTATTCACAAATAACACTAGTGCACCCTAATTCGATACACTTGGCCTAGTGTATCTCATGATAAGCATTTACTTCAATTACAACTTCAGTTCCACTAACTCTGGATTTCTCATCCTGTGAGGTGCCTTCGATGCAAGTGCTGCTGTTGACATCAAATAAATGGAAAATTCCGCTTCCCTATGAGGCTGTAACTCTGAGATCTATTTTGGAAACACATCTTGAAAGTGCTGCAAAATAGGGTACCTTTTTGAGACCTCAACATCCTCAACATCCTTACCTTTATCACTGGAAATGTGAACTACAAACAACACATCCTTTCCTGCTACTATGATTTTCTTGTATAGCTGTAACCATTCTCACTAATGTAGGCTTATTCTTACCCTATAATATTATCTTCTATCTGTCATCATCCAAGAACTCAATAGCTTTATCATAACAATCCACCTTAGTCCTATGAATGTACAACCAATCCATACCCAACAACATATTGTATGATCCCTACGGAAACACATTTAGATGTGTTGATGTAGACATATTATTCGACTCAAATGCACAAGATATTACCCAATGATGAACTCTTTTATTAGTACCTGTAGCCAACTACACTAACCAAGACTCTGCATGCACTTATTTATTCAAGCAACACATATCCACCAGGTCAGGAATGATACAACTATAGTTAGATCTAGGTCAATCAAAATATAAACAAATTTATCAAAAAGCTTACCTTCCATCTCGATAATAGATGTTTGATGATCATCCTACCTATTATCCAATGCTGCATAAATCTGAGGGATACTCTGTCCAACATCCCCAACTATTTGTGCCTCCTGGGAACTATAAATCTGTGGTATGCCACCTTAATGTTGTGGACAATCTCTCTTGCACTGATACTTTCCACAAGTATAACAATGTAAATGCTTCTTGCCATTACCCTTGCTCTAATCCTCAGACTAAAATCATTTTCCTTTATCAACTGTATTGAACTTCTTGTACATTGTTGCATTCTCCTTGTAATCTATATCCTGATATTTTCCTATCTTCTTAGCCCACTTTCCTTTATTCTTATCATTAACTTTCCAATCCTACATGGATTTAGACCTACACTTTAATTGCTCATGACAATGCTTCAACTTTCTAATGGTTTCCTCCAATGATATAGGCTCATCAATCTTAATCATATCCTTGAATGATACCAGCAACCCACTTATGAATTTTTGAATCATGGCTTTCTCCTCGTTAAGATAAAGCACCTATCTCAGCAACTCCAAGAATCTGCTAGTATACTCCTCATTGGTCATACATCCCATATTCAAATCATAAAATCCCCTTTCCCTATCATCATAGAATCTCTCAGATAGATACTTCTTCCTGAAATGTTTCTTGAACTCACTCAAAGTCATCTTCTCTTCCCAAATGCCTCTGACATTCTTCACATCGTCCCACCAAATGTCTACTTTTATTTTAAGACTAAAAGTAGATATCCCGTCTTTCATATTCTTTGAATAGCCATGCACTCTAAAGAGCATATTCATCCCAAGGAACCAAGCTTCTACATCTTGTGATTTTTTCATTTCTCCATCAAATGTATGAGGCTTTTCTTTCTTGAACACCTCTGGAAATTAATACTTCTCACTCCTCCTATATGGATGATGGTGGTGATGATGATGTTGTCTCTTTGAACTAGAACTAGAATAGAACCCACGGTCATTACCCCTCATGTCAGGTGTTTCAAAGAACCTAACATCTCTAATTGTATCATCCCTGTCAAACTAGTATCTCGACTGAGACCTACTGCCACATGGCCATTGGTCCTTTTCTCTTGTCCATGACTAATCCTAAGCAGTCCCCATCTCTGCAAATATGAAAAACTCTTAAGGATGATTGCATTAACCTCTACTTTCTTTTCCTATGCCCTGGAAAGTCTTTCCTGTGACTGAATGATCCTGTCATTATCCGCCTTACAACTTCTAATCTCTTGTTTTAAACTTCTCAATGTATCTGCTATGCCAGGGGACCACTCATCACCATGTTGTTTATATGATCTGTAGGGGGAATCATGTGAAGTGTAGTCCACCATTTTTTTTGTCATATTTGATCCTCTACTTCCTAAAAACATACAATGTCAGATAACCAAATATAAATATGATCAAAATATGTAATATTCCTAACCCAGAATATTCTTCAAACCCTAGAAAAAACTCCAACCAAATATGTGAAAATGATATAATAACTCAGAAGTGATAGAATAATAGTGGAACAACATATAATAATGTAAACCGGAAATATAAGCAGATATACAAGAAATGCAGCGGGAAATGCTAAGCCATTTTATTATACTGAGTAATAAAAATTAGTACAAGAGGTGATTAGACAGATGGCACTTCAACTTGCACAAGGCACGTGAAGAAATACTCTCAGAATGACAAGAATGGCCTCTCTGCGTGGATGTTGATGCTACTGCTGCTAGAAAACAAATGATGATTTGGGGCTACTCCCCTCCTCAGAAAAAGCTGAAACTTTGGATTCGAGCTCTACTCAAGAAACCTAGAGAAACCCAGAAAGCTTTCCTGGAATGGCCGACCCCCGAAAAACACCCTCTTGGAGTTTTGCGCAGTTCCTCAATGCCCTGCGTTGTCACTGAAGAAAACCCCTCTAAACTCTACCTGAAACCCTGCCAAAAATCCTCCAATGAGACAAGAGCTAGACCCCTACTCAATTTCCTAGCATATCTCCACTTGCAAAACCCCAATCCAGCACTACAACCAAAAAGAACTGTGTCCCTCTCCAAGTGTTGCGTAGTCCTCCAAAATGCTGATGAGACTGCTACTGATATGTTGATAAAACTACTGCTGAAATACCGATGGAAATACCTTGCCCAAGCAGGCACTCGAAGTCCCCCAGTGCTAAGGGTGAGATCTCCGAACGGAGACACTCAATGCACTAAACAGTGCTACAGACCAGTGAAACAGCTAGCGTGCTCAGAAGTTGAAACGAGTAGCTCAAAATGCACATAACTGAATGATCCAAAATGAGGGGGCTCCTCTCTATTTTATAGCATATGCCTCTCACAATCCCTAGGCTCACTTTCTCCTACGTGATTCCCCTCTTGCCATGTGTTCTTCCCTCCTGCGTAGTCCCTCCATGTGTCTGCGTGGGCCCCATTTCTGCGTCCCCCTTTGGCCCCCTTGGCTCCTCCTTAAGTCGCAATGTTGTGCTACTAGGAAGTGACTTTTTATTCTTAAAGTGAGTTATGTCCCCCATCCTCACTTTTTTATTTATAAATAACTATAGAAGGCAAAAATTGGGCAAAATTGAATATTCCAATTAGCCATGGCTAATTAGGAATATTACAGTCTCTCTCAGCAAAATGTTGCCTGTCCTTAAGCAACTGAAGTGATGGATGCTGCAAGATCTTCTCACTCTCCCAAGTGGCATCCTCATCCAGAAAATTCTTCTACATCACCAAGAATTCTCAGACCATCCTGCTCCACAGTTGCCTCTCCCTGGTATCAATTATAGCCTTCAGCTGCAATACCAAATGCCCCTCATCATCCATGGGTGGTAGCTCATCTGTCACTATCACCTGCTGCCCCAATGCATTTTTCAGGCATGATACATGAAAAATGTTATGAATCTTGCTGCCTTGGGGCAGTTCCAACTCATATGCAACCTGTCCAACCCTGCGTATCACCCTGTACAGCTGATCAAAGTTGGGCTTAAGCTTCTCAACCCCCTTCTGTTTTAGTGACGATTGTCGGTATGGCTGTAACGGTAGGTAGACCATGTCCCCTACCTCGAACTGTATCTCCACCCAACCCCTATCGGCATACAACGTCTGCTGGTTTTGTGCTGTAGCCATGTTATCCTTGAGAGCTCAAAGAATATCTTGACTCTCTTGGATTCATATCTTGGCTGGGAGCCTTGCTATCACCAAACATCACGTCAGCAAAAGATAAAGGATGATACCTATATAAAGCATAGAATGGTGACATATCAATGGACATGTGATGTGAAGTATTGTAGCAGTACACCCCTAGATGCAGCCACCTCAACCATGCTCGCTGCTGCCCACTGACATAGTTACACAAGTATCCCTCTAGCCACTTGTTAACTATCTCTATCTGCCCATTCGTCTGTGGGTGATAACTAGTACTCGATGTCAACTCCATCCCCACCAACCGAAAAAACTCTTGCCAAAACCCGCCCATAAAATGGTTGTCCCTATCACTAACGATGGTCTTAGCAAGACCATGTAGCCTGAAGATCTCCCTGAAGAACAGCTCAGCCACCTGTGCTGTTGTGTAGTGTGTGGATATGGCAAAGAAATGCGCGTACTTTGTCAGTCAGTCAACGACGACAAAGATACAATCCTTGCCCTGTACCGTGGACAATCCTGTGATGAAGTCCATCGAAATGCTCTCCCATTTCCCCTTTGGAATGGATAGCAGCTACAATAAACCTGCGGGATGGCTCATCTCTCCCTTGTTCCGCTGTCAAACATTGCACTCCCTGATATGCCGGAGTACGTCCTCCTTGAGGCCCTTCTAGGAGAACCTCTCTCTAATGGCCCTGTAGGTTTTGGTAAACCCCTGATGGCCTGCCAATGGTGAATAATGTGATGCCTGGAGTATCTTCTTCTTGATCTGAGACCCCTCAGTCAAGAAGATCCAATCCCTATAATAGATGATCTCATCGATCACCCCGAACCTTTCATTTGCCACCTGTCCATCCAGAATCTCACATGCAAGCCTGTCTTTGGAGTACTCTACTAAGATTCGAGCCCTCCAGTCTGTATCCAAGCTCATAAGAGACAATGTGGTTGGTCTACGTGAAAGAGCATATGCTACCACGTTGTTCTTACCCTTAACATACTCAATGTCAAAGTCATATGCTTGGATCTTACTGATCCACTTCTGCTGCCTCTCCTGCAACTGCTTCTGCCCCAAAAAGAACTTGAGGCTGTTGTGATCAGTCCTCACCCTGAACATGTTCCCCACCAAATACTGTCGGTACTTAGCCAATGCATGCATGATGGCCAACATATCCTTGTCGTTTATAGAATACAACCTCTTGTGTAGAAGGAGCTTCCATCTCTCTAAGGCTATAGGGTGACCTCCCTGCATCAATACTGTGCCGATCCCCTCTCTTGATGCATCACACTCCAAAACAAATGGCTGCGTAAAATCTGGCAATGCAAGCACTAGGCAGCTACTCATAACCTCCTTGAGCCTGTCAAAGGCTCACTGTGCTGTATCCGACCAACTGAATGCCCCCTTCCTCATCAAATCTGTCAAGGGTGCAGCAAGCTGTGAGAAACCTTTAATGAACTTTTGGTAGTAAGTACAAATGCCAATGAATCCTCGAAGTTTTGTCACATTTCTAGGCTCCAACCAATCTTTGATGGCCCTAATCTTCTCCTCGTGGACCCTCACTCCGTCCACTCCAATGATGTGTCCCAAGTATAACATCTCTGTCAACCCGAACTCACATTTGGAGAGCTTGGCATAGAACTGCTACTCCTCCAAGATGTGTAATACTATCTCAATATGCTGGAGATGCTCCTCCCACGTCCTGCTATAAATGAGTATATCTTCAAAGAACACCAACACAAACTTCCTCAAGTGACTACGGAAGATGTGATTCATGCAAGACTGGAATGTAGCTGGGGCGTTGGTTAGCCTGAAGGGAATCACCAAAAACTCAAAGTGTCCATAGTGACATCTGAAGGCGGTCTTGGGAATGTCCTGCTCCCTCACGTGAATCTGATGGTATCCTGATCTCAAATCAATATTTGAGAAGAACCATGCTCCTCTCAACTCATCCATCAACTCATCGATCCTAGGTATGGGGTACCTGTTCTTCAGTGTCCTCTTGTTCAGGGCCCTGTAGTTAATGTGCATCCTTAATGTACCCTCCTTCTTCTTCACCAACACCACAAAAGAAGCAAAAGGACTCGTGCTCAGTCGAATGTGCCCAAGAGCTAGCAACTCCTGAATGGCCCACTCTATCTCATCTCGATAGGCCTTGGGATGCCTATAGGGGGTGGTGATCACTACCTAGATGCCTTGCTCAAGCTCGATAGTGTGCTCAAACCCCTGATCCGGTGGCTGTCCTAGTGGAATCTCTCCAAACACTATGGCATATTGATAAAGGATAGACTGGATCTTTGGATGTACCATCTGCCCTGTAGTCCCTGCCTCTGACGCTTGCAGCTCCACTGCCCACTCTATGTCTCCCTTCTAGAAGATTGCCTCCATCCGATGAGCCGACATAGTTTGAGGCAGATACGTGTGTTGTCCCCGTATCTTCTCATGCCTCCCTATCTTCTCATCATCCCACTCCATCTCTAGGGTCTTCCAATCCGTCGTGACCTTCCCTAAAGTGATGCCATTGAACATCCAGTATCATGTTAGTGTCCGGAATATCGACCATGAAAAAGTGGTCAGTCAATGTGTAGGTGCCCATCGTCACTAAAAGCTCTGGAACATATTGAGCACACGTCATGGTCTGATCTCCTGGGACCAAGACTGAAAACCCATCAAAGCTCTCTGTCTGTATACCTCTCTGCTCAACCATTTGTGCATCGATGAAGTTGTGGGTCGACCCACTGTCAACCAAAATTGACACTCGTTGGCCACGTACCGTCCCTCGTATGCATAGCATCAGATACTTGGGAACTCCTCGCAATGCAACAAGGGCCCCTTTGGTGGGTGCAAAAGATGCACCATCTGCTGCTGGCAGTGGAGGTGGCAAAGGTCCCTGTCCATCATGGCTATCTCCTGCCTCCACACCATCCTCGTCATCCTCTTCTCCACTGCTCTTAGAGAAAACCTCAATGAAATGTGCCTTGCCAGTAGCACATTTATGTCCTGGTGCCCATTGCTCCTAACATGTTAAGCACAACCACTTCTTCTTTAGCTCCCTCTTAACATCATTGTCAATCTGCACTCGTCCTAGATTCCCCTTTGGAGGTGGAATCCTCACATCCTTCCCCTTAGGCTGGAAAGTCTGTCTCTGGGAGTAAGGTGTCCAGGTCCTGGGTAAGACATCCTGTAGGTCCCAGGTCCTGCTCATAGCATCCTGAAGGGTGGTCGGTCTAGCGGATCTGACTAGGCCCCGAAGTGGCTCTGCTAACCCCTCAACATACATATATATCCTCCGTGCCGTGGATAGGTCTGGCACCATCACGGAAACCCTCAAGAAATCTGCAATGTAGATCTCTGGGCTCCCTGTCTGTTTGAGCCTCATTAGCTCAACGAAATGCTGCTCTGGATCCCTCCAATCAAATCGCTCCATCAGTCTCCTGGTAAACTCGGCATACGTTGTCACTATGGAGTGCCCCAGTGTAACCATCCCATGAAACCACCAATCCTAGGCCTCGCCATCCAAATGCAATGTTGCCACCTTGATGGCCTTTGCCTCCGACATATGGTTGAGCTGAAAATGAATGTCTAGCTTCTCCACCCAAGACTTTTCCAAACTGTTTGATGAGCCATCAAACGTAGGCAAGTGGAATCTACTCGCTGCACGGTGGGTGTCGCCATCATGGTAATGCCGGTACCCTCTGTGATGGTCGCAGGGTCTGCTATCCTGCTGGAGTTGAACAAAATCTTTGAATGAGAGGGCTTCCCTGAACTCCTGCCCATAGGCCTGATACTTTGCAAAATAATCGCCCATATGTCTAGGCTCTGCCTCCTACTAGGCTATGGCTCCTGTGTTTGCTCCTAAGAAAGTGGGCATGGTAAAGCATGTAGGGGCATGTGAGGCCACCTGCTGCGCCGTATCACGCTGCTCTGGCAAGTGATGGGATGCACCTGATCCCTCACCAGTCTAAAAAACTTGTGGGCTCTCATGCTGTCTGGCCTCTACTGTCGTGAATCTCTACCCCATCACCTCAATTTGCCTCAACAGATCCTGCACTGATTTGAGTAGCATATCCGCAAATCTCTTCCCATCCTCATCGACCATCTATTATGTGTCCACTACTGGCTCTCTCTATTCTGTGTCTACCACAGGCTCCACCTGTTTTGCGTCCACCACAGGAACACAGTCTCCCTCCCCATAGGTATTCTCCAACCTACATCCAGTGTCTCTGTACCTCCTACCTCTATAAAAAATGTAGGGTTTTCCCCCTGGTGTCATAGATTGCTAGCTCCATAGGCTGAGCCAAATCTATGCTTTGATACCAATGTAATATTCCTAACCCAGAATATTCCTCAAACCCTAGCAAAAACTCCAACCAAATATGTGCAAATGATATAATAACTCATAAGTCATAAAATAACAGTGGAATAGCATATGATAATGTAAATTGGAAATATAAGCAAATACACAAGAAATGCAGGGGGAAATGCTAAGCCATTTTATTATACCAAGTAACAAAAATGAGTACAAGAGGTGATTAGACAGATGGCACCTCGACTTGCACAAGGCAAGTGAACAAATACTCTCAGAATGACAAGAATGGCTTCTCTGCATGGATGCTGCTACTGCTACTAGAAAATAAATGATGATTGGGGCTACTCCCCTCCTCTGAAAAAGTTGAAACTCTGGATTCGGGCTCTACTCAAGAAACCCAGAATAACCCATAAATATTTTCTGGAATGGCTAACCCCCGAAAAACACCCTCTTGGGGTTCTGCGCAGTTCCTCAATGCCCTGTGCTGCCACTGAAGAAAATCCCTCTAAACTCTACCTGAAACACTACTTGAAACCCTGTCAAAAATCCAATGAGACAAGCGCTAGACCCCTGCTCAATCTCCCAACATATCTCCACCTACAAAACCCCAATCCAGCACTACAACCAAAAAGAACTGTGTCCCTCTCCAAGTGTTGCACAATCCTCCAAAATGCTGATGACACTGCTACTGAAATGCTGATAAAACTACTTCTGAAATACCGATGGAAATACCTTGCCCAAGCAAGCACTCGAAGTCCCCCAGGGCTAAGGGTGAGATCTTCGAATGAAGACACTCAATGCACTAAACAATGCTGCAGACCAGCTAAATAGCCAGCGTGCTCAGAAGTCGAAACGACTAGCTCAAAATGCACATAAGTGAATGATCCAAAATGAGGGGGCTCCTCACTATTTTATAGCCTCTGCCTCTCACAATCCCTAGGCTCACCTCCTCCTGCGTGATTCCCCTCTTGCCATGTGTTCTTCTCTCCTGTGCCGTCCCTCCATGTGTCTACGTGGGCCCCATTTCTACGCCCCCCTTTGGCCCCCTTGGCTCCTCCTTAAGTCACAACATTGTGCTACTAGGAAGTGACTTTTTATTCTTAAAGTGAGTTATGTCCCCCATCCTCACTTTTTTATTTATAAATAACTATAGAAGGCAAAAATTGGGCAAAATTGAATATTCCAATTAGCCATGGCTAATTAGGAATATTACAAAATACCTCAGTGGAGTTCAGGGTAGTCTATCTCTTCTATAAAATCAATTTGAATTAGAACAATATATATATATATATATATATATATATATAATTAAATCAACATGTCAATCATCTCAACATCAACATCATCGACCTATACATGACGACATTACAATAAAAATGAAAATCATAATGAATGCATAGAAAACACATATATAAATGACATGCATTCATGACAAACGCATTTCACCCATCCAGTCTAAGTATCTGAACCTGGGAGCTTTGATACCAATCTATAACCACCCCTCCCACATTTACCCAGATTCACCAGCCCACTGGGGTAAACATGAGAGGAAGAGCTACTTTGACCTGACCTAGCCTCCTAGATCAAATTAAGTAAGTGGGGCTGACTACTGAAAACTCACAACATCCCACAGGGGATACATGTCACTCAGAGGCTAAACAACCACCCCATGTGGCTAAACCCTAAGTTAAAACTATTTTTCTTTGCCCTGGGCCCATAACCACACCCACAATAAGGCCTCCATGTGGTTGGAAGCCTCCAATCACATGCACAACACTACATCCATGTGATTGCAACCTAATTTCTCCACTTCAGAGGTTGCAGTGCTCGATTCTGATCCACCATTTTAGGCTAGCCTCTAGAACAATGCCCTGAACTCAGTGAAACTTTCCAAAATGATAAATAACATTAGGACCAATCCATTCATACAAAACTTGATCAAGGAATTGACCAAACCATGCCTAACCATGATAGTAATTTCATTAAACATATGATGAACATGTAATCTGCAGGTCATGAATGTATATCTTAACATAGGGATCTGAAACTTATCTAAGAATCACCAATAAGGTATAATACCCTCTCATAATAGTTATAATAACATTTGTTATCTCATGCACTCATCAACCATTCATCAACTAATCAAAACGTATCATGATCCATAGCTAGAACCTATAACGGAACACACTTATAACTAGCATATAACTAGAATAGTAACCATCATAGAACAACCACCAAAGCCACATAATAACAAGTAAAAGTACTCATAGAATACAATAGGAAAATATTCCTTATTAACATATGCAAAATTCAACCAAGTCATGGATTTCCACACACCACCCGACCATAGATTGGGATGAACCAAATCTCTCTTTTAGCCAATCATCCATGTGCCATATTCCAAGTGTGAATGTGGCATCTCATGGAATGAACAAAATAAAACCAAACCAAGGATTCCAAAGGACAAACCACCTCAACCCTCAACCAGTGATTCCATATCATGGTTGGACATCACTAACACCAACCAAATCGGTCTCTACCCAACTTGTCCAAGGATTTACAAACTAGTAACTCAACTCACAACCTTCTTGGGCTCCAGAGCATTTGTTCAACCCAACTCTAGGACTAGAAACTCAACCCACTAAGGACTCCAAATCATTTGCCCAACCTAGGATCCAAGAATATTAACTCAACCTAAGTTGTTCTAGGGATTCCAAAGTGTTTGTTCCAACCCACAACCATAAGGAATTATGAGCACAAACTAGAAAAAAATCAAATGGGAAACCCACAACACCATGGCTATCCGGGAAATGGAAAGGTAAGGCTAAAACCATTGTCAATCTAGGAAATCCTCTATGCTAATGATAGATCATAACAAAAAACCACATGCATCTACCATGCATCAAGGAAATCATATATGCAACATGTTATCTGCAAAGTAATCTGGTTGTAGTTGTTGATCCACCTATTCCCTTGTGCTTTCTTGCTTTTCTTTTCCTTCTTACTCCAAATCCAAGGTATGCCAAAGTGCTCAGAAAGTGCTCCAAGAAAAATCTAGGTGTGCAAGAGTATGAGAGAATGATATAATAGAAAGAGTTCCAAGACAAAACTGAGAGAAGGTTGTGAACTAATCCTCATAAGACTTTTCATCATTGAGGCCTCTATTTTCTTCATTTTCCTCCATTTTTTCTTCAATTTCCTCCTCATGCAAATATGTGAACTTTCACCTTACTTTTATCCTAATTTCCATTATTTTCACAAATAAATGTCATTTAATTCCACTTTTCCTTTTCTGATTCCTTTGCTAATTTCCATAGCCAATAATTTATCACCAGTGATACCCATCACTATGTTTTGACCAATATTTAGCTTGAAAAATGTGTCCCGTGAACGTTATTTTATTTTTTATTTAAATAGGGAATCAACCAAGGGTTGTTGCACTTGTTTTGCCTCCATCAGTGAAAGTCCATGATTTTTTCCATATTTCGTTACTTAAAATATATGTACAAAATCTTGATCATGTGATTGATTGGTCTGTATTGCAGGTGGAACTAGAGGAGAGTTCAGGGAAAACCTCAATGCATGTTGCACTGGAAGAAGCTCATGCTTTGGAATCGAGCAATAAAGCAAGTTAAAGTGAAATGGAAGCACTTTGGGCCTAATAAAGCTACATGGGAGATGGATGATCAGATGTGGGAATTATATCCTTCTTTATTTTCTAGTTAAATAAAATGTGTTATGATATATATATACTACATCGAGTTGTGTTTATAAAGCTCCAATAAGCAATGTTTGTCATGTTTTCAACAATTTGTCATTGTAAATACCGCATCAGGGTGGGTTTATAAAGATCCATAAGCATTATGTTTGTCAAGTTCTTGTAGCTTGCATATTGAGAAAAGAAAGCTAAGAAAGGGGGGGGGGGGGCGGGGGGGGGGGGGGGGGGGGGGGGGGTGGAGTTTGTAACATCCCCATAATATATTTCCATGTAAAAGGAAAAAATAAAACCAAGGTCATGGGACACGTATTCCAAGCTGAATGAAGTAGAAAGACATTGTAGTGGGCATCAATTACAGTTAATTATTAGCTATGTAAATTGGAATTGGCATTGGCATAAGGAAAAGGGAAATAAATGGCAATTAGTTCAAGAAATAAATGAAAATGAGGAGAAAGGAATATGCATGCTAGGGGATATGAAATAAAAAGGAAAAGAAAAGAAAAATGAAGAGAACATTCTCTTGGACACTCTTGGATAGACTTGGACATTCTAGAATTCTCACATGGACGGGGAGAGGAAAAGAGAGAGAGAGAGCACTTGGACACAAGCAACACAAAAGTAACAAGCAAGGAAAATCAAGGGGGTTCTAGAAGAATATTCGACAACAATAAGAAAGGGCTGATATCAAGCAAAGAAAGAGTATCCAATTAGAGGATTTTGCAGATAAGAGGTTGCATGTGAGATTTCCTTGTTGGGATTTGAATGCATGGTGCATGAATTTGGTTTATTATTTATTTTGTTGTCATTGGCATGGGATTTTCTTGGATTGACAATGGTGTACAACCTTGCCTTTGTCGTTTCTTGGATAGCCATGATGTAGTGGGATTCCTTTTTGGTTGAGCCTTGGATTGCAGGTAGATTTTGGATCTAGGTGAGGGGGTCTTAGGAAAATCCCAAGGGTCGAGAGTGGAGATGGTTTTCTCCAAGATGCCCTTAATTGGTGGGTGGAGAAAGGAAAATTCCTTTAGATATGGTGAAGAAATTCCAAGGCATCCAAGTTTGTGTTGGTTTTGATGATCTCTAGACAAGTTTAGGTGATATCACTGTGGTTTGAGGGTGGAGGTGGTGTAACCTCAAGATTCCTTGTTTGTTTATGTTTTGGTTTATTCCATGTGATCCCACATTCATGGTTGGAATATGGCACGGGGGTGACTGGGCTAAAAGAAAGATTTGGTTCAGTCCCAACTATGGTCAGGTGGTACGTGGAAGTCCCTTATTTGGTTGGAATTATGCATATGATACTATGTGTTATTCTTTAATGAGATCAATACGCACAAGTTCTGGTTTTATGTGTGATTTTATGACTATTTTTTATGGTTTCATTCTGGTTAAACTTTGGTTACATGCATGGTATGTTTCTCATTATATGATGTTCTCTTATTATGGTTTTATTCCATGGTTTTATAGGCTCTTGGTTATTTTATATGAATGGATGAGCTAACATGTGCTTCTTGCATATAATAAGAGAGGGAAATAAGCCTTCTTGATAAAGCTTTGATGAACTAATGAATTAGTGAACAAATATGTGCTCATTACCTACTTATATTATGTTTACAAAATGTTTACATAAATGAATATCATGTATTTGACAAGCTTGAGTAGGAACAAAGTCAAGAAAAAAATGAAGGTTCCATATGTGTTTGAGATAGTTCCAAATGTTCTGGGTATTTTGGGCAGTTGGCTTGTATCTAGCCCCAAAAGTCCATAACATAGGTCATAGTTGCATGCACAAAATTGATGAATTTCAGCCACAACCACATTGAAGACAACTTATGCAAGCAATTGGAGTCCTTTGGCGGCACTCACAAAATTGCATGTGTGCGACTAGCTTGCAAAGTTAGGTGGAAAGTGGTTCCAACTTAAGGAAAAGGCCACCTGTAGAATTTTTTTGACATATGGGTGATGATGTGTCTCTTAGTTTCATAGTAAGTTTTGGACAAGTGTGGAAAGTTAGGTTCCATTCCCATAGCTAAATCTTGGAGATCGGGTCATGCATAGTAAGTCTTATCTCATGTTTTCCTTGGTGAGCTTGTAAAAGTGGGTAAATATGGGGCGGAGTGTGACAAGTTTCAACAAATATGACCCCCAATCTTTCCTTAAGCAAAGTACACTTGACCTACTTGTTGAAGTTGCACACTACAGTTCTTTCAATCCACGTACCTTGAACACATCTAGCAGGTACTTTGCCTCCTCTTCTACTGATCATTACAACTTCTGCAATTTTAGAAAGCTTGCATCTCTAATAGTCAATATACCACTATCAACCCCCTTATACAAGAGTGATATAACATAGGCTCACTAATCTGTCCACTAGCATCCCTCTTGCTCCCCAAGATGACCCGCCCATAGGAACTTCACCAAACTACCCTCTAGCATAGATAAGGATGCTCCTCTATCTCTGCTCTTATGGTCTTCTTGAATCTACACACTAAATTTCCCTTGCTCCAAGGATGAAAAAACTTAGGGCTTCAACAACACTAGCTTCTTAAAGTTGATAAGTTCATGAATCCACTACATACATGCCTATGAGAAACATTGTTCATAACTTCTCTTGTGAACAAAAATTTGTTTCCTTCACACATTGTCTTTACTGCTTGAAGATCGTTATCACGAGGCTCATATAAATCTGCCCAGATATCAAAGACATGCCTAATTGCACACACCAAACTAGGGATTGAATATATAGCCAACTAGCTAACCTTAGCTACTCAAAACATATTAGTTCTTAGGGCTTAATTATCTACCTACTTGCATTTCTTTGTAACCCTACAAGTCAACACACATAAGGTATTCAAACTGCCCTCTTATTAGTCCAATGATCTAGGGCTTCAATCACAATGAACATAACAATAAAACCCTAATTGGTTTGTTTCACTTAGGGCTTCAACAACTTTTTTTCCAAAACTCTATTAAACATATAAGAAAATATTGCATTCTTCTTCACTTCAAGACAACCCCTTTCACATATGCCATACATACATCTTTGTCCACACTTACAATTCAGTGAGAGATACATTGCGACCTTTATTCTCACTGTAACATTTGTGCACATATATTGAGGAATGTTTCCCTACACACAAAGACATTGGTTCATCATCTTAAGGTCTTGGCCCTCACACTTGTGCTCAGAAAAACATGCCACAAAGGAGAGAACTTGGGATTGATCATGCATAGAAGAATGTTAAACTAGGGAATTATAAAATATTGTCAATAACCCTCATTGAGAGTCATTCAACCAACAACAAGCCTCCTTAGCATCTACCCACTTTAGAAACTCTTGCACACATCTAAACTTCTTAACCCACTTTTCAACCTTTAGTTACTCTACTCATACTTGCTTCCCAACAAATTAGGTATATTCCAAATCAAATCTTGGTCGGAAAGGGCCTTCTTCTCCAGTGTTGTGCCCTAAGCAAACTTGAGCCTCTCATATGCATACATACAAGACTTATGGCCACCTATCCTTACTAAACAAGGGCTCGACCCTTCTCCCACACACCTATGACCCTTTATCCTCCACAAAACAAAAAACATGGCCTACTTCAAAGCTCTTCAAAGCACATGTCATGAGACCAAAATAGAACTACATCACCTCACTAAGCTAGAAAAACTCAGACAATATCAAAAGCTTAAGATCCCTTATTTCTCAGCTCCTTGAGGCTAATTGATCCACCTTGGCTAGATGTCCTATTAAGATATTGTTGCCCTTATGGATTCCTCAGTCACACCATGACAATCTTCCTCCTTTGATTTATCCTAGAGAATGCATAACCATCTTGTTTGTCTAGACCTCTCCTCTTAGGCCTCTCTTAAATAGTTTTTCCTTTAAACTCTTAGGAACCCTCTAGATCTAGGGTTTTTGTCATCTTGACCTTAGGAATAATTTATTTCTAGGTCTCAAACCCATTTCTTGGGTCCAGAACCCCACTTCTTGGTTACACTTGCTAACAAAGCCCATTATGGGTTAACTTCTCCCAAACTCAATACGCTAAGGTTGTGGGAGTACCTGCCAAGCTACACAAATCAACACCTACTAGTTCAATGTCTATCATTTTTCCTTTTTCTTCTATCTAGTACTTCTAATTAGAGTTATTTTCTTTACTTTATTGTCTTTCTCTCCCACAATCTCCTCCTCCTTTCTACCCCCATATGACATTTTTATTTTGTCATGTTAGTCTCTAGGAGTCAGGAATCTTGGAAATATGGAGTTTTAGGTTGTGATATTTTTCACTTAAAAAATTATCCCTTCTTGGACTCGAACTAATTCTTAACAAATTTCCTAACAATAGGGTAGCGTGACTACTCACATGATGGCTTCCTTTATATGTCCAAATAAACAATAAATAAAATAAAACAATACATCATTTGTAACAATATATTAAAACTTGCATTATCATTAAGAATATCCAACTTAGTCTTAACCCCTTTATTATTATCCTAATTTAAATTTTTGCAAAACCATAAAGTCTCATAAAAAATAATTACATGGGAACTATATTTTGCACTCAAAAATGGGTTTTCATATTGAGAGATTTGATCCCTCTCAGTGCCCAAGAGATGAGAGGAAAAAATGGTGTTTTTATTTATAAAAACCAGCGAATGAGTACGTTTTCTAGAACCAGTATCCAATCTTATTAGCCCAGCCCAATAGCCAAGTTTTATTAGTCAAAAGGATAAAGGTGCTCAACCTAAAAGCAAAAGATTCAATCCCATGCTTTTCCTAAAGAAGAAAATCCAATTAAGTGATCCAATGAGCTATGTTAGCAAGTGTAACCAAGAAGTGGGGTTCTGGACCCAAGAAATGGGTTTGAGACCTAGAAATAAATTATTCCTAAGGTCAAGATGACAAAAACCCTAGATCTAGA
>Ga0115848_100152_pt1 | contig 21731 bp, 15 predicted proteins | sample InSIn3gowninarea_FD_83862 | JGI IMG/M metagenome (GOLD analysis project Ga0115848, IMG submission 83862) | reverse complement strand
ACTCTGTAGCGTGGGGCATGGCAGCAGCAGCTTGTGAATATTGTCGAGATTGAGGAAGTGCTGATTTAGCAAATAGTTGCTTTGACTGTGTGTTTTGTGTGGCGGAAGTCTTAGAAGAAGATGTGTTGGTAGAGTGTGATCTGGCTGAAATAGATCTTGTAAAAGGTCGGAGGGAGGATCGCAGACTAGAAGTAGATTGCTTCTGTGCAAGAGCAACGGCGAACTTCGCCTGTTTTGTGATATTGAGAGGAGCCATGATGAAAAGATTGTACGTTGACCGCTCCGAAGTTGATGGGTCTGCTCAGGTTTTGTCTTTTTCTGAGGGGCCGTAGTGGGTCTAACGCACGGTTGTGGATAACTGACTAAGGTGTGATGTATTTTCGATGGAACGTGTGGAGAAGACCTGGAACACGGGTGGCTTTACTTTCGTGTTGACATTCTTCCCCGACACAGAAGGTGCAGGACAATGGCGACCAGACTGGCGGTCAACAAATTCGGAAGATTAGAGATAGGGGTAGGCCCAGGTGACTAGATTTCTTGGTTCAGGTCAGCTAAATTTGGACCAAATGTCAGTTGTGAACGCACAATAATACCCATTCTAACACAATCCTGCCCACGTGGACTGTAGAGCCACTACCAATCTTCGTTTCAGCTGATGCTATTCCAATGATGACGACGCCTACCTCCGAGCTCTGCCCGTTCAAAAAAGGGGCCGGCGGCCTCTGTGTGGTCAGAGTCGTAAAATGTCCATAGCGCAGGCATCACAGCGCCGCCACATTCAAGAAGCCGGTACCCCGGTGCATATGGTTTTAGTGGGGAATTGGAAGGCGCATCCGCCGCGAAAATCCATCCCTAAGCAAGGGAAGATTCGAAAATTTTCAGCCTCGAGAGAAAGCGCTAGCGCATGATCGTGGGGTTTCCATTGGGTGGCAAACCTCTAGCAGCCTTATCTTGCTGATCGGCCAGTCTCGCCGAGCCAGGTTGAGGCTCCTGGCGCGTGGCGTTTAGCTCCACTAAGGAACATCGCTTCCATGCATGGCTAATCCTGCCCACTTGCTGAAGCCGGGAGCGGAGCCGTGGGGGGCTGGATCCATGATAAGAATTTTCGAGAATGGCAAAAACGCACGGATGTACGTCGCAGAACAGTCAGACCAGAGCGTCTCGAAGGACACACGGCAACTCAAAGAAGCAGTATCAGTAGGCTTAACGAGCTCGAGACAGATTGTAGTGAGTGTTTGTTGAACCCTGAGTCACTAATGGCGCCATTCTGTGGACACAGCACGATGTCTCCAAGATGCCCTTGCTACCGAATTATCGCAACAGGGTTGCCAAGGGAGTACATCGATGTCAGACGGGTGATACAAACAGGAAGGTGTTTCAAGGTATACCGATTCAGAGGTTGTATTGGATCAAGGTTGTTGTGGCTGCTGCAGAAGTATCTCGTCGCTATCGAATGCCTCATATCAGATCCTGTGCGTGAAGAACGGCCGATGCCTCCAGTTCATCTCTATATTCTGCTTGTACAGATATATTCAACGAGACCGCGGGGTATGTTCTAAAGCGCACTGATCGGTATGAGTACCGCGATATCGTACTTAGCGGCGAACGTTGCGCCTACACTACGCCGTGTGTGGAACATGAACCACAGTGGGGCACATCGTCGGTTGGAGACAGGTTCCTCCGCTGTGGCAGGCCTTTGTGTAGACTAAGTCCCACTTTCCGCTGATCCAACTCTTTGGGATCGTGAGCGCCTTGTTCTTCGTGGGGTAGCTTAACCACGAGCCGTGCCGTTAAAAATCTGACACAGGGATTTGCGAGGCGAGTACGGTTTCTTGATCGTACCGTGTTTGTGGCCGAACTTCTGCTTGACATTCAATTACTTGCTTCGCTTAGTCTGTTGGATGTTCAGTCTCTGAAACAAATTGAGCCAGCATACGGGATCGTTAGCATGCACTTGCACTGTGCAAGAAAGGGTTGCTGCCTGAGCTCAGCAGCATAGCGTGTATGGATCGTTGTGAGCTGGTCGAGCACTGATTGACTGTTGATCAATAACCAGGTTTCTGTAGCCGTAGCATGAACGCAGTGCGCACTAATCTGTAATATCGACGGCAAGCGCCTGGTTCAAGGCAGTGAACCTGGTACCTTGGGAGTGGGAAGAGTGGAGAATCCAGGTGTTAAATTCCCATGATTTTAGTATGGCAAAGACAGTGAAAATTGAAATGCCATCCTTTGCAGAGCTTTCACACGGAAAATTCTACGGACCGTAGCCGCTTAGGCACTTCGATAGCGTAATGAGAAGTGGAGCTCCTGCAGTGGCGACTTCTTGTATATCGTGTTATAGGCAAACCTGAGCGGTCGATGAGTGGCGGTGGATTGGTTGATAGCATATGAACCGTGATACGGCTCAAATAGACAGTCGACAGGGCTTGGCTCGATCAAGGACGTGGACAGGAAACGAAAATCCGGCACGTTGAGAAGCTCGGTCCAGCAGGCGAACAAGCCAAGCATTCCTTTGATCAACCCACAAGTTATCGCATAATATCATACGGCTGCTGCAGAGTGTAGCGGCGTGGGCGGTCACTGTTTCTTAGATATCGGAAAAGTGTAATATGTGTGACCGGATCATCAGTGTACGAAAGCTGTTGCAATATAATTAGCACTAATCATTCTGATAGCACAGAAGGATAATGACGAAGTAGAAGTCGTGCTGTTGTACACGTGTTGTTGGTCAGTATGAGTTACCTGGCTCTATTCAGGTGAAGGTGTACATGTTTATGTGGAAGCAGCCGTGCAGTGTGAGGCAACGGTAAAGGTTTTGCAGCCCTATGTACTGCTTTAGGCTGACTGGGGCTGCATCCATATTTTGGTGAATGGTGTTAAGGAGGGTCTTGCTGCAGTTCTCTACCGACAGCTGTGGAATTAACCCATGTTTTATTGGCCCGAGCGTCTACGCTAACCACTATATGCGTCGGCAGAAGCTGCCCAAGCTGCCGACGTTCACTTCATTTTTGTCGTCACAGTTGTACTTTTTGATATGATTTCGAATGCCTCTTAGTGTCATCAATTACATAGCCATCCATACGCACACAGGGTGCAGACCCAATTTTCTCAACAAACCTCTTGCAGCTTCTTACATTGTGTTTTTGAAAACAAGACGCTCCAAATAGTCGATACGTAGAGCGGGCAGCCCCTACCACTGCTCTATATGCTATGTTGGCTTCTGAAGGCCTTAGATTCATTCTATCAATTCGTCAACTTCCCCAGTGCCAGTGGAGATATCTGGGAGTTCTCAAAATTTTGGCAGCATTGAAGAGCTTGGTGGTGAGACTTCATCCTTTTGTATGATCGGAGCCGCAGCACCAGATTTGTCAAAGTTGACCGAAGGTGTAGTGACAATTTCATTAGTTTCAGGAATCCGCTTTTCAAACGAAACGTTATTAACTTATGTACTATCTGTGAGTTTGCGCTAGGGCGGCGACTGCAGCACAACTTCACGATGCACCCAAACATACAGATATGTCAGGATCGCAAGTAAACACAGCGAAAGATTCACACGCCACACCACTCCAAGCTTTGACAACCAGCCTCTAACGCATCTGCTGACCGACAAGAAGCTATTTGCGAAGGCGCCTCGCGTTATCGCGCTGTTCAGACAAACCCAGGCGGGGAGGAACACGAAACAAGGCACGTTGAAAGAACTTAAGCCTATACAAAGAGAATATGCCTGGATGGAGAATGCCCTGCAGCAAGACGAGATTCTTTCGAGATACGTCAGGGACAAGATACTGTTAGTAGAGGTTAGAGACTGCGAAGACAATAGCTAACAGAGAACGTCGGTAGATGTTGTTATGACGGAGACAATTGCAGACTAACCGTTCGCATACCTACTGGGTACACGAGTTCTTCATTGACGGAGTGGTGTCAGATTTATATGCTTAACATGATGCTATCATAATGTGATGTGTGAACTTGATTCATTTCCATGTCCTTGATTCTATCGATTGGGGTGCCTCCTTTTTAGGAGGGTCGTTTTGGTCATGTCATATGTCGTGCTGTTGTACGACATGACACCCCGCATATGCATTGTAGTGACAGCGCATGAAAGCGGGGAAGACACTTCCATGAATCCTCACATACATCCTTTTAGCCGGTAGGAGGTTTCGAGATAGCCTCAGGAAACCCTTATTATCTGACAATTGGAGGACGAGATCCGGAGCCAGCTGGAAGCAATACGTAACGGATCGGACAGGAAGGCTCGATTTGCGCAGGAGGTAAGACCAGCCCGATCGACTGAAATACAATTCGCTTTCAAAACGTCACGAAATCGAAATATGAGCCAGACGCGACATTCTGGTATGATGATGCACAATACCCAGGCGTTATCATCGAAGTTGCATATTCGCAGAAGAAGATGTACCCAGACCGGCTGGCGGAGAACTTGTCAGATAACAAGGAAAGATGCGACGGCCTTACGAAGGAGAGCACCACGTATCATCCCTGAAGGCTCTTTCGTGTACTGACGAGGCCCCTTCTGCCATGGAATGTATGAGACTGCAGGTCATGTGTCGCGGTTCCTTATAACTCATATAAATAGAGGAGGGAAATAACGTAACACAAAATAATGAATTCAATGAACAACACAGAATTTGACCGCACTTTAAGGGTTTGAATCTGACAGAACTATATTTTAGATTCGGATGCCAACATACGGGTTGTTGTCGGCTTAGATATTGCATATGGCAAGGAAACGCGCAAAGCAACGTTATCGATATGGCGGCCCCGAGTGTTTGATACTGTTGACAGATCCGTACCACGAGCTCTGGAAGTAGTTGCAAATAAATTCGGTTCAAAGATTGTAACTATGACCTGTTTACGATGTTCTGAAGTTCTTATGAGGCGTTCCGTACCGATGAAGGAACCCATGCCGAGCACCCTGGCCTACGGCTCCGCCTGAGTGATTTCAACAGTAGAGGGCTTGCACAGGAGAAATTGGGAGACGAGGATGCAGAAATTTATAGATCTGGAGTACAAATCTGTAAATATTTTGATGTGGCAGAGATCAAAGTACTGTCAGCACCGCACAAAGGTCTCATAGCTTATAACATCCAAAAGTGGAAACGGTCAGCAATCCCTCCTGATGAGATTCAGTCAAGTCAAGCAATGAAGCGAAGTACGCTAGGCAAGAGAAGATGGTAGCGAAACGCGAAGATCGTGACGCTGATTACGAGGATACATCTTCAACCGCGAGTCTCTCAGAATAACAGTTTATAATGCCAGCATTTTTGTCTATGTTACCTATGATTACAGTACGACATGGCATGCCACTTCGTGGCTAAGTTCAGCGCTTCCATTGTAAAGAACTTTGACTCGTTCGTTCGATGGTTCGTTTTGTTTCGCTTCGAATGAAGCCTGTCACGAGTCGCGATCGAACCATGACCGAACGAACTTAAATATGGCATCAAACGAACCGAAGTTCGATTAGTTGGAAGCACTGGCTAAGTCAGCATTGCGCGGATCGAACAAGTGATACACACTGTGCATGAATAGGTAGCCACGACCGAAAAGGATTTTTGTAATGGTATGGCTTCCTGATACCCACAAGTAGATGTGAAGTGTATTGAGTAAATGAACAATCTGAAAATTTAAGTGCTACCGGGCGCTGTATAAGCGTGCTGACACTATAGAGACTATGTTACTGTGTTAAAGGCAAGCAGAGCTGCTGGCTACGCCTGCAGCTTAAAAATCTCTTCATTCTATCCTTTAGCATTCTCTGGCCACTTCTTTACCCCTTCTTGGCACTGTTGCGCAGGCCAGGCTCATTTTTCGATTGACTTTTTTTGCTTACGTTTCTCTTCCTCTCGCCCGCGGGGCGGTCCTGCTTTGTGTTTGGTCTTGGCGGGGGGGGGGGGGGGGGGGGGGGGGGGGGGGGGCACGGCAGCTCCTGGGCATTAGTGAAGGGCGCCCAGTCCCCCGTACCCGTGTCGGTGACTTCGACTTTAAGCATTGGTCTGTTCAACTGAATCCTGCTGTTCGTTCGCGACAAAGTATTTTTGTAGTGAGCTCGTTAGGCTAGAAAGATAGCTAAGACGGCAAAGAGCAAGACTGCACTCTCCAAGGGTCGACATAAGGTGAGAAGTGTGCATCCCGGCAGTTTCTCCACGCAACGGCACGATCTTTGAAACAGTTCTGACCATACATCCGCTATCTACATTACACGCAAGGTAAAGTTATAAATTTTCGTCACTACCGTAGCGCAGAATGGGGGTTCTAAGATGTTTTGATACAACCATTTCAGGTAACGAAATGGTTGTATCACAATATCCTGGAACTCCCCTTCCGCGCTACGGTACAATTGTCGCTAGACACGCTGAAAAGCTGGCGAGCTCGCCAGCTTTTCAGCGTGTCTAGCGACAACTGTGTACCTGGGTGTTGTTTACCAAGAACCTGCTGGCGCGATTGGAAACATGATTCTGACTGTGCAAGAGCCTCCTCGCGGCGGGCCTGCGAGTGCAACGTCAAGACGAGATTTTGCATAGTAGTAAGGGTAGATGGATGCTAGTGGGCAAGCACTTTCTTCCTTGTCTCCATCAGTTGCATCTCTAGCTCTTCTGCCTCTTTCCACCGATCTTGGTTCCTATATGTTGACGCCAGGTTGCCCATGATAGTCAGTGTGCCCGGGTGCTCGTCACCAAGCATCCTCTTGCTTGTCTCCGTTAATTTCACAAAGAGCTGCTCAGCTGCCTTATATTCGCCATCGCTGTGCAGGGCCATGGCACACAGTCATGCAAGATCCGATCTCTCCTCTTTATCATCATTCTGGCAGTGCGACAAAACATACTGTGCGTGCGGGAGTAGTCGCCTCCACTTGCTTCTGTTACTGTGGTCATTGTCTGGAAACAACTGGAGTAGCTTTTTGATTGTGCATTGCATCCATTCTTTCAGTCTATCCTCCGCATGAAGCAACTTTCGAGGTGCATCATGGACGAGCCGATGAACATCAAGTACTGACTCAGCAGGTCGCCTGACGACTAGGGCATACCTGTTAAGTACCTTGATACCATCTTCGCACGCCCGTGGTGAAGCCGCCTCCAGAAGATCGAGCGGGATGTCCTTTCGATCGATACGTGCGGCTATGGAGACACAATCTACAGCAACCGCATTACTCTGACGGACTTGGCTTATAGAGAGAGATAGTGCAGCAGCTATTGTATTCCTCAGACTAGACTCTCGCGGCTCGCTTCCAGAGGAGTCATTGCTGTACTCGAGCGCTGCTTCTTTGTGCTTAACTAACTGTGCTTGGTACTGCTGCACTGTCACCCACTAACTTCCATATACGCTGCTGCTTACACGATTGCTAAAGGCAAATACGATAGCACGAGCCACTAGGCCCTAAGTTCATGTGGAAAATCGACGTTTTTGAGAAGAATATGCACTTGTTGCTCGCAGGGCTTAATAAAGATATCCATCGATATTTCCATTGTCAATATATGTGTAGGCATCGCAATTCACATTATGTACAAAATGTCTCCGAATGTGGGTTGTTGATGACTGAAGCAGTCACTACCAGGCTCCCCCTACGTCAGCCCAGATGCAACAACACCATAGAAGTCCACGTTATGCGTGTAGTGTGACTATACGTTTCGTATTATAACCTGTTGGACGCACCGCTGCTATTTTACAATATGCAGTCTATTTCTACTACTTCACAAGTGAACAAAATCATTTGAGGGCGATTATAGCTTTTTCCTCCAGCAAACAATCAGTCCTTTTCAATTGGCTAACATACTTTGCACAAGAGTTTACACGTGGATATTTTACAGGAACTGTTGAAACAGGGTCTCCAAAAGTAGTATAACCACATGAAGAGAGCTGAATCGGGGAAGGATAGACGTAGTTTTAGGGCATTTTGATTGGATTTTCCCTAGGAAGCCTTGCACTTACCAGTCATTCATTGTGGCGACCTCATAACTACCACTTTGACTAACGTGTACTAAACTTGCGCCTTCCCAATAGGAAATGCCTTTACAGCACTACTGCATGCCACGCATATCTCGCTGTACCCATTCTCTGTACCCTAAGGACAATAGGATGGTGGTTTGATCTTCATCCTTTCGATGTGACTGACCGATGGGCTCAAATGGTTACTAACCTGCTCATAGACATCGATGTCTTCAACAATCATATCTATGTTCATCGCCTGAATTTCCGATTCGAACCTCGAGACATCAGTATTATAGCAGTCATACCTTGAAATCAAGAGGCTATTGACCTTTTGCTCCAGCAGATAAGAAATTCTCTTACTAGCATGTCGTTGAAACTAGCCTTTTTGTGGGCCGTCAAGATTGCAGTTATCTAGGTATGTTCATTTGTATTGAGAGAAGCTCTGTCTGTAGTTAACATAGCTTCTGGCATTCGCATACCCATGACGACGTCTCACGCCTGGGCCTCTGGATCGCAATACTTAGCGAGATCTTAATATATTCAATCAATCGAGGAAACTTGCGATTACGAAGCTGAAGGGTGAGATATGAAAGCATCGCATTCAAGGCTTTGTTCGTCATTCTGTACTGTCTTACCGGATGTCATTCGTCGCAAATGGTATAAGCACAACCATGTTGACAATACTCTGGAAATTCAGAGTTACTGTATCTCTATTCACGTCAATTGTAATCTATCAGCGTTCCTGTAATCAAATGTTGCAATAACCACGAACATTGACCCCTATTTGGCTTTGACCACTTCTTCCTGCTAAGCCCACGTGCCTCACACCATCCTCATACTGGCCTGGCCGACCACAACCTCACGGGAAACGGCATTTTGCCAAGCCAACTCACGCAGTTCATGTTGATTTCGGTCCACAACCCGTCTAACAAGCTCAGATCTTCTGACTTCCAAGCATACCAGCAACCCTTGGTCGCTCTTCGCATGTCTTGTCGGTGCCAATTTCTTGAGCTTTCCTTGATAGTGATGGACCCTGAGTGATAGACTAGTGTGGCAGCCATAATGCGGGTAAGGTTATGGAGAGGGGTCGGGTCAAGTAAAGACTTGGCGAATGTGAGACGATTTGTGGAAGGTCGAGGTGTGCCCAGGGTATGGTAAAATGGCAAACAGTAATAGAGACAAGCTGGATCTGGGAGGTTAGCAGATGTAGTTTAGCGGCAATGCATCACAGATGTGGGTTGTATTGCTACATAAATGTGCATTTGAAAGCGAGATTTAAATTGCGGTGGCGGATTTGGCGATATGATCAATGGGGTTAAGTTAAGCGACAAAGTGCACCGAATCATTTGGAACCGTGGCGGGAGATGGGTGGTGGGAGATATACACAACGTGTGCAAGGAATCTAAGCGCTCAGTAAGAAATCCTAAAAGGCCGTACTGCGGATGAGACCAGCTGCTCATTACTATTTGGAAAGTTGTGGCGTGAGACAGTGGTAAGCTCAGCACGTGGTCATGTCAATGAAGGGTTGCAGCAACCCGATTAGTCCCTAGATGCTAAGAGAGACCACATTGTAAGCAATAATTTGAAATTGCGAAATGGTCATATGGGATCACAATAGCAGGTCCGGCAAGCGAGTTTAGAGAATGTCATGTGTTTTGGCGCATTAACCACTATTTACTGTTCGCCACGCTTGTATCATTACAATAAGAAATCTATGCATGCTGCGCAACGAACGACTGTCGCAGAAAGAAAAGAGGGTATTTGTAAACCAGCAGACAATTTTATAATTGCAAAGGATCAAAACGCTTAGCTAAAATGAGGAGCGTTGAGGATGATACCCATGGCAAGACCACCAATGGTTCCAGCGATGGGGATCGTCATGATCCATGAGAATACGAGGAGACCAACTCGTTGCCAGTTGACAGCCTTGATGGTGCCATTGCAGAGACCGACGCCAACGGTAGCACCAGTGATACACATGGATGTTGAGACGGGAAGGGAGTATTGCGAGAAAATGAGGACGGTCAGAGCGGCACCCATCTCCATGGAGCAACCACGCGAAGGCGAGTGGTAGGTGATCTTGTTACCCATGACCTTCATAATGTTGTATCCGTAAGTGATGAGACCAAGAGACAAGGTGGCGGACAGAACAGCAAGCTGCCAGATGGGAACAGGGGCCTTAGACTTGGCGGCGTTACCGGTGTTCCAGGCAGAGTAGATGACAGCCCAAGGGCCGACAGCGTTACCAATGTCGTTGGCACCGTGAGCGAAGGAGGCAGTGCAGGCAGTGAGAACTTGGACGAAGGAGTAGGTGTGCTCAACCTCGTTGGCGTACTTTGGAGCATGAGCGTAGACGCGTTCCATGCGCTTGCCCTCGGGAGTACCGTGAATACCTGTTTGAGCAGCGTGAATATCGTAGTTCGCACCGTAGAGAGCGCCAACAACAATCATAGCAGGAATACGCTTGATAGTAACGATCATGTTCTTCTTCTCGTAGATCTCACCAGTCTGGATCTTGTTCTCATGGAGGTAGCGCATAGCCCAGCCGAGAAGACCGCTCTTGGCCCTGAGCCTGGCATGGAAGCGGTCCTGACCTTGCTGCATGAGCTCCTTGTAGCTAAGCTGGCGCTCCTCGGAAACAACGAGACCCTTCTCGTGGTCGGCAGCAGTGATCTCTTCGTCAGAGCTGTCGCCCTTCTTGAGTTCAGGCTTGACCTCCTCATCGTGATGCTGGACAACAGCGTAGTCGGGAACACGGGCGGTTTCAGCACCCTCAGGGGCAGGGCGGCGGAAGAGAAGAGGTCCCTGGAACATGTGGTACCAGCGGACAGTGTGATCCTTCTTGACAACACGAGCGTGGAGGTAGGGGACGAAGAGGAGGAAGGACAGAAGTGCGAGGCCAACACCGCAGGAGACGGTTACGGTAGCGACGTACCACGCAGGCTTCTTGTTGAGACCGAGGTTGGGCGAGCCCTTGTAGACGATGGAAAGAGTACAGATGGTACCCGCGATCAGGAAGAAGAAGGGGGCGGTCCAGATAGCCCAGGGAACGGGGTTCTTGCGGAGATGGACGGTCATCTTGATGAGCATGAAGATGATGGCACCGAAGCAGGCAGAGGCGGCAGGAGCCATACCAAGACCAGCGAAGATAGCACCGAGACCCTTGCCCTTGTTCCATCCCCATTGAACCTTGCTCGCACCAGCAACAGCAACACCGACACCAGCGACCGACGAAATGAGTGAGTACGAGGAAGAGACGTGAGCAGAGTGCCTTGTGCACCACATGACCCAGATGGAGGCACCAGCCAAAGCGCAAGTGAAGGCAAGCATCTGAACACCGGCATCGCCCTTGAAGGCATCGTTCGGGATGATTCCGTTCTTGATGGTATCGGCGGTACGGGCACCAACAGTGATAGCACCAACCATTTCAAAGACAGTACCCAAAATCATAGCCTGGCGGTAGGTAACCGAACGGGAAGAAACAGAGGTAGCCCAAGCGTTGGCAACATCGTCTTGAATGAACGTTAGTTACTGTTCTGATAGTGATGACCAGTAAGGATACTTACTAGCACCGTTGTTGTAGGCATCGAGCATGGCGAAGAAGGTGCCAATGGCGAAGACATAGTTGTACTGTGTGAGGCGCGCCATTGTGTTGGTGTTGTCTGCAGGCACGCAGATGTGTGTTGTAGTGCTGAGCGGGAGTGTAAACTGCTGGCTGAAGAAGAGAGCAAGGGGATTCTGTGAGACCCTATATATGTATGCAGTATCTCTGCTGCGGCTTAGGCTATTCTTGTCGGCGCTGCTCGTGGTACCTCCTGCTGCGAAATCCTAGTGATCCAGCCCTGGTCGTAACACGGGCTAGAGGCGCATATTGGGGCAGCCATCAGCAGTCAATCCATCGTATATGTTGTTTTCATACACGCAGCCACTCATATTGCGAGTTTGGAGGGTGAAAGAACTGACACGTTCCTGTGTAGTATGCTCTCATTGGTGGGGGGCTGTCCGCTCGGGATCGCTGAGACTTGGCATGGAGGCAACCTACTCCACGAGCACTAGCGCCGAGAGGTCAAGCTTCGGAGTGGAATCTTGAAGTTTGATGGAGCATTTCGACCTCGCAATCAGGCAGATGGACCGAAACTGAGGCTCGGCGCCCAGACAGGAGGCGTTGAAGGAGTATTTAGTATACTTGGCGATAGGCGTTATCGACAACCAATCAGCGGGCCCACGTGGGCTTAATTCCTACTTCAACTCTTCACTCCCTCCACGCGGTGCAGATGTAATGGCTGACCATGCCCCAGTTTTGTGACTCTTTGCTTAATGCACATTGGCAGTTCGTTTGCTTGGATTTACCTTCCAAAGTACGCTACACTGCTACCGTCAGGCCTCGATGGACTCGGATCGTTTCGCGATGAGCTGCAGACAGCATTCATAATATTGAAGAGGCGAATAAGAAAGGCGCCCCCAATGCGAGGGTGATGGTGTGGGATTGCGACGGGCCTCGCCGACGCCAAATCTGCATTTCATCTGCCAATTGCCAATTCCACGCAACCACAGGAATCCGTAACCGAAATGTCAAATGCACCAACGGCAGTCGCGCGTTTGGGCACCTGGTCCCTACAGCAAACCCATAGTATGGATTTGGTACAGAATTGTTCTGGATCTGATGTTTTTGACGTTGGACCCTGGCATCATGGAATGTCTCATCATCATCAGCCCGGGAATCATCGACAGCATGTCCCGCAAGACTGGTTCTGGACAGGGACAGGAATCGACGCTTTCCTTTTTCTGAGAACCAGACGCTGCATGCGTGGATATCCATATAAAAGTCATGAGGATCACACGCAAGGGTCAAATTGGTTGTCCATCGTCACCAATAGGTCGTGGTGCAATATGAGCAGTGGCTTCGCCTGGCTCTGCTCAGCCGTAGTCAGGCAGATTCGTTCACAGCCACTGCGCAGGAACACTTGGATATCGTCTGCTGGGCAAATCTCTTCAATGCGTCTTCGCGATATCGCAAACAATCGTGATGAGAATTTTCGCCACTACCCAGGGAGGGCGTGACCAGACCTGTGAGCTTCACGCCATCGAAACGCAATGTAGACGGTAGTTGGACTTGGCGCATCGCAGTTCAGGTGAGTTCAATTTGGTTTGGCCCATGTAGACGAAGCGCATGATGGATCATGCAAGCTCGTCAAAGCTGGTATCAATTTCCGGATTCAGTTTGAGCAGTGGGCCCGAAAGTCATTGGGAACATGGCTCAGGGTCTGATGCAGAGCACGCTGACAAGGCAGCGGAATGCAGTGGGACCATAAAGCTGCAGGAACACGTGCGTCGGTAGTTTGAAGCCTCTGAACCACACACTCGAATGGCGTTTCCTTGGGTCGAAAAGAGGACTGCGCCCGTATGGCACATGCGAAAGCACCACACCTTTCTCCAGGATTGGTTCGCCGTGAGGATGAATTCGAAGAATCTCCATTCGGTTCCGGTATAGCCGCATCGCTGAGGACGCCTTGCCTTTGATGCACACCAGGCATCGTCAACTTACAGTTTCACAGTATTGACAAGCTAGGTGCCAGGCTGACAGGTGGTTCGCATTGCGCAACGATAAGCTGACTGCCTTGTTAGTCTCACCGGGTGTTTTGTCACTGCGAACGAGTGAGTAGGTTATTGAAGCACGCAAATGGCAACGAATGTGACGGCGACGAAACTACTTGCGATAGCTAGCGAACGGCAAGTTTCGACGCGCCAAAAATTGATGATACAAACACGCTAAGCTTCAAACGGCTTAGCTCGAGTTCGACTGGAAGGGCCGACTGTAGCAACAACACTTGCTCTGTACCAGCACTCCAGTATCTTGGTTCGCCATCTCTAAGATGCGCTGCATATCGTACAATTCGTGATCACTATGACCACTACACTTCTGTCACGCGTCGTCGAAACAAGCCCTTATCCCAGAATCCTCCTTTCTTGACGATTCTTGATATTTCAACCCAAGACCGACCACTGCCGAGTTCCGTCTTCGCCCTTCACAACCTATGCAACCACAACGCAACCTTGGCTACACTTCCAAGCTTTTGCTTCGAGTCTTGGGGATTTTCAGTAGAATTTTCGTTAAGCATCGGAACCCTGTCGATTTCTGTCTTACATTCTGCCGCTGCGCGAGCACTGGGTTCTGTAGGATTGGATCTGGCACGAGCAACAGGCTCTGTTAACAGCTTGGTGTCAACAAGGTATTACGCTGAGGCTGGACAAATTCTCTCATATTACTGCGGTCTCAGAGGTAAGTTCAATTCTGAAGCACAGCACGTTGACAACCAACTATTTAATTTTGATGTCGACAAGCAATTTTACATCACTTTCCTGAGTGCTGAATTTGAACGCCAGTATTCCTACGTACCATTGTCTTCAGACTCCATCCCTTCCACTCTTTGAACTGCATGTGTCCCTGCTTCCATCAGGGCAAGCTGTCAAATTCGACAAGCAATCAAATAGCCACCATGTCAGATCTCTAAAGAACCCGTAGAGTAATCTGACAAGTCTACCTGTTCGCTCGTTGGTGCTCGGTCGTCGCCATTCGCGTCATACGAACAAGTCTTCCGTTTTGGTGGTTCGATAGATGGGGCTCTAGACCCCTGTGTTCATTTAGCTACTGCTCAGATGCGAACGATGGCTTTGCTTTTGCAGCTGTGTGTGGTTTACATGTAAGTCTTTACAATGATTTCTATCTGTCTTGTTCATGTGAAAAACAGTTAAACCTCTAACGTAGGCACACTACCTATCATGCGCGACTTAAATCATCCTTCAGCATAACTTCGTCGAAGACAGCCCCTGCTATCGGTACTACGTGGAGTCGTCTTTTGTTGCATCTTCCGTCTGTTCTTGCATCCTGGCGAGGCTCATCACAAAAACTCTAGGTCTCAAAAGATTCTGTAGTTTTTGAACAGACAGCCTCTTTTTTTGGAGACCATGCAGTAGTTTGTGGGAAGGGGATATCACAGGTGGCACGTGGTTCGAATTATGTGAGCACGGAGGACGGCATGTCCAACAGGCGCTATGGTTATTTTCTACCCCTATATACGGGCATACAAATCAACGAAGGCAGTCATCGTTGGCTTTTCTTAACTTTACGACTTATGGCCAGCAATCAAGATGAATTCAGTCGATTCTAAGCGATTATGAATGTGGGTACTTGTTTAATACCGAACTTTTGACAAGTACCAGCCAGATAAAAGCACCTAACTTGGAAAACGTTTTGATCTCCCACCACAACAGATGCACCGGGTAGAGCACAATCGCACCGAATGGTCAGAGTGCTGTTTCTATTAATTGACCCCAGGTCATGGTAATGATCTCGGCTGACTGTGGTATAGGTATCCGTTCGAACGGCTGCTCCGATAGTGTGGAGGTTTCTTCAATGGTCCAGGATTCAACTTTCGACTCTATCAATCGACTCAAGATTGCGTATATGTGCCCGATAACATCTAAAACGGTTCTTATGATGTACATTAGGACCCAGAGTATGCTCTTCACCAAGCTGAAAACCTGGCCTAGACTGGTCGCTTGAATGCGTGAGAATGCTTGACTGCAAAACTTTTTAACAATGCATCGCGATCGCGACTCATTCATCGATGATGTTTATGAGGTCTATGGTGCTGTTTTTCGTAAAAGAGACGAGACGTATCCGCGACAGAACAGAGCCATTGGACGCTGCCTTGCTGATGATCGTCCAAGCACAGTAGGCTATGAGGACACCAATTACAAGTCTAGGGAAAGATTGTAATAAGGAATGAATCGACCGAGCGGATCTTCTTGCAAAGATGGGTTTTCGATCTTGAGTGTCACGAAGTGTACCGTTCTCCAAAAAAAATCCGAGGTAGTCCCGTCCCGCGCGTTGCCTAGTACAAGACGTTACCATATTGAGCAAAATTATTTGGCGGCTTTTCCTGAAACTCATTTCTGAGATTTGGGTTGAAGGCTCCAACTCATACTGAAAAGAAAACTGGAAAGAAGACTCTCGAAATGGTACACTTCGTAAAAAGAATAATTCGATAGACTTCGGCAATCTCGGTCTGCTCTGCGTAGGCTTTGACGAAGGTCTACTTCTAACGTCCCCTGCCCGTAAGCGAGAAATACCCCTCAGTGAGATGGATTAACCCTCCAAACGACTTGACCTTCCCCATCAACTTCTATATATCCATATCGAATGTAATACTCTCCTTTGACCACTCCTCTTCCGCATTCTGTATTGCAGCGGGAAAATTACGACAGTTGTGGTCGTGCCGTCGATCACGTCGCGCACAGCATCAAGGACCACTTTGCCTTCTGGCTACGCTCTGTTGCCTCCATCGGCAATTTTTCCAATTCTGAGATACTAAAACGATAGATCTGGCCTAGATACACATTTCCCTAGGCTGTAAAGATAACTAGGCGTTGAGAATGTGTATTCCGAGGCTATCTCCGTGTCATGGACACCTGCTCTTGGCGCTATGCGTTTTGGCAGCGGACTGTGGTGTGGTTACGTAGCCCACAAAACGAGGCCAAGGCTGAATGTATTCTGTTCGATGCTATGCCGCCCAACAGACTCCGAGTGTGACGAGGCAAGGCTACGCGTCGTTGCCTGTTGCCTTAGGCAGAAGCTGAGAGGTGCGTACACACTGGAGACCAGCCAATGAGCTTGGGAAAATCATATCCAGCGAAGTTTCGAGAAAGTCTGTGGTTGTTTTGGTAGAGTTGTCATTTAAATCACAGCACTCGTTTACCGGAACGTCAGATCCCTTAGGATGTCACATGCGAACGCTTCAACAGGATCTACACGATCTTCCACGTTCAAGTCAGGCCTCTAGCTGTGAAGGCCGACATTGAATCACGAGACCTGCAAGAGCAACGCAGACTGAACCATAATAATAGCTCTGGTAATAGACGCCTGTATGGTCTACGACAGGGTTGACGCAAGTCAGGAAATAGGTGACACCAAACCCTTCGGTTGGTAGTCCTTCACATCCGATCCTTCGGGATATGTGGGAAAAGATTCCGGGTTGAAAGTTGTTATGAGTCACCCCATAACTGAACAACCTGAGGAATCTACATTACCCATGTCATAGCACATTGTGACTCACAGCCAATGACGGTACTCCAGACGCTGACTGGGCTAAGTAGCACCCAAAGAATTGTTTGCAATCTGAATTAGAGCGCTCAGCAGAAGAACAACTTTCACTATAACACTAGCTTGAACACAAGGTTTTCGATCTTCGGCGTCATCTGTGGATATACTGAGAAACTGGGGAAGTATTCTACGATTGTATGCACCAGACGCTTGAGGTTGACACTGATTTGAAAAGGAAACACAGTGTTGTTAGGCACTATGGCACTAGTGCGCAGAGTGGTAAAAGGGAATAACAGTTTCTAACGATCGTCTATTGATGATTCTACTTTGTCGTTTGGAAGTGGCCGTATACGTACACAATACGGCGTGCCACTTGCTCGATCCGCGCAATACCCAATGTGGCCACAAAGTGAACTGTCCCTTCTTGATGATATCAACACAGCATTGGTACAATACGTTTTTGGTGTTGATATCCCTGTCTTGAGAACGGACACACTGTACAGCTGATATCGATCCTCATTACAGGTTCCAACAATGATTCAAATTGATCCCGGAAAGCTCTCAGAAGCTCTTTATCACACATGTCTCTGAGCAGGTGTGCCTCCAACTGTTCTCCCATTTATGTTGTCATATGATCCATGTTGGATTGTGGAGGGATCTGCGCACTCCACCACTGATTCGGTTCGCGTAAGGCCAATCGGGACAACACATCCTTTCATTGGCTCTTCTGGGCTCTTTTCTGCGTGACAGTTCACTAGTTGAACCTCGCTGTCCTTGACGGGATTGGTGGCGCTGTTTTTGTTTGGCAAAGAAGGATGGGCAGTGATCACCATGACCGTGCGTGTATCGAAGGGATGGCAATGCTCGGTCACTACTCCCGCTTGATGCAGGTTAGCATTAACTTTCAGTTGTGCTAGATAGTATATTAGTATGGGTTGATCAATTCCTGCGAGCTATCTTCTACTGAGGTTGCTCCATGCCGTTTTTGTGTACACGAGAAGATCATGTGCGTTGATCTCCCCTCCCTTATTTGGAAATAGTCATCGTATATTGAGTACAGGCGACGATTAACTGCCATCGGTCGGATGCTCAATATATCCTATTCAACGCTGTACCTGACAAACTTCGAGTGTAGCACTTTTCTAGAAGATTTGATGGGCACACCACGGGACAGCTATTTTTTTGAAAATAAACCTGTGAGTATTTTGGTACAGTGAAAGGAAGATCAATGCACGTGATCTCTACATGTACATAAATACGGCCCGGGCCAACCTCAGTAGCAAACAACAACGAAAAACTCTGAACAACTGATTTACCCACACCGGTATACTAGCTAGCACAACCAGACGTTGATGCTAGCCCGTACCACGTGGGAGCAGTTACAGAGTGTCATTCATCATCTCTCTCTCTCTTGGATACGCGATTGTGATCGCGATCCCTGCATAAGTCGATACACGGTTGTGACCGTGATCGCTGCCACCCTCTCAAGCCTCTCTTTGTCAACGACACGCTTACAGCAAGGTGCAGGTCACATTACCTCCCGGACCTATCCAAGTAGGGCCCGAGAAGGTATACCGACAAAATCCATACTCGCCAAATCTCATGGCTCTCCCATGGTCTTCAGCGCTACCCACCAGTGGTCCTCCAAATAGAGCACGAACCATTTAGGGCGGCAACATAGAATTCGTATCGATAATACCATTGAGCGACACCTGTGTTCTTGTGGGTTCTCGCAGTTTCCATGTGGTAATCCAAAGCAGATATAAATCTGCAAATTGATGCTATAAACATGCACGCTGAGCAGGTGTTAAGGATCCATCCTGCAACTCCATACTCTTCCAGACCCAACACCCATGGCAACTGTGGGCCCGCTAACAGACTAGCATGATGGCCGATACTCTGATGGCACCCACAGCATGTTTTTGTCAGCATGCTTGATCCATATGCCGTCTCCACTAAGGTTCGCGCCTTGGTACAAGGGTCGCTCAAGTTCCTCTTTATCGTTTGTACTAGAAACTTCTGAAGTTTGAATCACGATGGTACCTATGTTAGTAAAGAGACAAGAGCCAGTAGGACCAAAGGATAAGTCATTAAGTCTCTTACCAATATCGAGGGTCTTCAGGCACGCACCGCTGCTTGCATCCCAGATCTTGACCGTGCTGTCCTCCGACGCCGATGCCAGCTGGGCCGAGTCCTGCGAGAAGGCGACTGGCGTGACAGTACCACTATGGCCCTTGAGGGTCTGCAGGCATGCATCGCTGCTCGCATCCCAGATTTTGACTGTGCTGTCATCCGACGCCGACGCCAGTTGGGCCGAGTCGTGCGAGAAGGCGACTGGTCTGACAGCACTGCTATGGCCCTCGAGGGTGTGCCGGCACGCGCCGCTGCTCGCATCCCAGATCTTGACCGTCTTGTCATACGACGCCGACGCCAGCTGGGCCGAGTCATGCGAGAAGGCGACTGACAAGACCATATCGCTATGGCCCTCGAGAGTCTGCAGGTACGCTCTCCAGCCACCACTCATGGCTGGACGAATCACGATACCTTTTGGCTCTTCGCGCGCAAATAGCTGTCTGATCAGACTACGTGACGGACTGAACAACAGCGCAGATGCATACGTTTGAAGAGGGTAACTCTCAATTGCTCCTCTGTGATACATGACGAACCGTCATGCGTCTTGAATGAGCTTGGCTGGTTGATATTGATCTCCCATATACTGACCCCGTTAGTATCTAGATTGTGTGTTACAATTTGTGGGTCATATACCTGCACTAATGACAACAGTTTGGTCATCGAGACTACACCTCTTTCCAGGCTCTTGCAGAGACTGAGCCCATCTAGCCAGTAAAGATACTTTGTGCGTAGGAGGTCATCGATTATCTCTCTAGATTGAAAGCTGCGATCGTTGTTCGCCAAAAGCTTAAGTTTCGAGGTCGATCCAATAGACGCATGGGTACCATGACACGGCTAAGGGATCTAGAATAGGGGGCTTAACGTTCTCTACAGAGCACCCAGGCTCTTGCAGTTTATACATATTTCTACGTAGTGTCTTGTGTAGAACTGCAAGAGATTTCGAAAAAACGTCTTGATGCACAAGTTCATTCCCATATGGGAAAACCTTGTTAGACGCTTTCTCCAAGAGGAAGTCCTTGGCTGATTGATGCACAAAGTAGACTGTATCATCTCGCAACGTAAGGAACGACCCACAGAGGCTGACGATCTCCCGCACTAGCTCCAGGTCGTTGACGAAGTTATCAAGCTGCTCGACAAGCGCAGTCAGTTCGGCGACGGTGACGGGTCGATACAAGACCGCGACTACGGCTAATACTCGCAAACAGATGTCTGCATCGTCTGACTCGCATATTTGCTGCAACATTCGTCCGTACAAAGAGTCTAGGCCAGGTGGTTGTCGACCTCATCTGTGATTCATTTCATCGCTTCAGCTGGGCTCTCATATTCCATCGGGGACAAGCTGACGCCGAGGATTCCGATTAAAGAATATGCAAGATCTGCCGGAATCTTTGTGGTGCGATGTTCACTCCACGAGATGCGTTCATGAACGTCGAAGTCAGACAAAGGCTCGCCTTGCAGAGCTGAACTAGGGATGCCCGTGATTTCATGCAGTTCCTTTGCCAGAGATAGCCTATCGCCAAGTTTGACTCCTTCTTGAGAGAAGAGTTCTACTGTGCACGGTGCGAGAAGCTCCTGCAATGTCCATCCACGGGTAAACCATCTACTCTTTTGGAGCGTGAATTCCGGTATTTGCTGACTGTATACAATAGAATTTCGTATAGGAGCAATGTGAATAGGTCGCGAATGGAAGAAGTGCTGTATCATGCTGCTGTACCAGCCTAGAAGAGAGTAAAGAGCAGAGAATATCCAGATCCAGATAGGCCATCTCGAGTCGGGACGGTCTGGGTCAGCCACCAAGGGTTGGTTAGATATATCTGATAAATAAACATAACATCGAGCTGCATTGCGGTACCAGTGAAACATTGATCTGATGGCGAAGGCAAGCTCAGCCTTGTTGGTTTTGTTGATGCAGCATGTGTCAATCCAGAAGTACTGCAACCCGCCACGCCGTGCTTGGTCTCCACAGAAGCGAATCTTGTTGTAACCCGGCTTGGTCTTGCCATGGCCTGTTTCAAGGTCTGCAAAAGTCACCTCATCCGTGTCTGTTTCCCAAGTATGTGAAAGTATCGCGTAGGGGGGTATGTCGCCACCATCGAAGCTGTGGATACTGAGCTCTTCGCTTTCGCTGTACTGTAAGAGCCGCATAGTTTCGATAGAGATGTGGTAGGCACACGTGATAAAAACGGGGCCTGGTCGCGTAGGTGTTTGCTGCTTACTGAATGGTCAGCATACAGAAAGGATGGACAAGTACACCAGCTCTTCGCTGTGCTTTTGGCTTGATGATGAAGTCGCACCAGGCGGAGGTGATTTGGTGTACTAGGCAAGGCGAGGGACGGGCCATCACGCAGAACCTCAGATGAGATTTGGTGACGGAGGCACGTTCCAAAAATAGCTATCACGTGGTATACCCATCCAGGCTTCTAGAAATGCGTCACACTCGGAGTCTGTTGGGCGGCATAGCATCGAACAGAATACATTCAGCCTTGGCCTCGTTTTGTGGGCTACGTAACCACACCACAGTCCGCTGCCAAAACGCATAGCGCCAAGAGCAGGT